>Ga0209723_1000704_pt1 | contig 59803 bp, 53 predicted proteins | sample BiotimSIPDNA_2_FD_185750 | JGI IMG/M metagenome (GOLD analysis project Ga0209723, IMG submission 185750) | Anaerobic biogas reactor microbial communites from Washington, USA - Biogas_R2 time_0 SIP DNA (SPAdes) (version 2) | ecosystem: Engineered > Bioreactor > Anaerobic > Unclassified | place... | reverse complement strand
ATATAGATCTCAAAGAAATTCTTCTTAAAAATATAGGAAAGTAATTCAAGTATATCTTTCCTGATAAAAGGTTCTCCGCCTGTAACCAGAAGTGTACATACACCTGCCTGATCCAGCCGGTCGATGGCAATTTTTACTTCTGAAGTCTCGAGTTCTCTGACTTTACGATCTATGTAACAATACTCACAGAATGTGTTGCAGCGGCTGGTCACTTCAATGGTACCATTGAAAGGATACCCCAGATCTGCAAGTTTTTTAATTTTCTGAATTATTATAGGGTGACTGATCATGATGCTTTCTGGATGATTTTCTGTTGAAGCAGTATTTCGATGAACTGAAGAGTATCTTCTGTGGCTGTTTTGGCATCTATCTCGTATTCAGATGAAATCTTCTGGCAAATCTGTTCAGTATCCAACTGATTTCGTATTGATTCCAGAATCAGAGCACCAGTTTCGTTAAAGGAGTGAATCAAAGACTGCTGGCGATCATACATGAAAATTTCATCAGCAATTTTCTTTATCGAAATCTCTGGGTTGATTTTAAACATACTGATTGTCCATCCAATCTTCGATAAACTGTTTTACCGATTGGTTGTTTATAAAATAAAGAGTCGAACATTTCACCGATTCAGAAAGAAATTCTACATTATTATACATCTTTTCAGCCATAGTGTCATTCGCCGGAATAGTATAAATGTTTTTCAGAATATTCCAGTAAATCTCTTTTCCATAAAGAGTTTGAGTATGATTTCTGGGTGAGTGTCTGAGAAAAAAAAGATGTTTCAATGAAGCGCCTGACATTCTGAGCTCTGAATCAAAAGAGAAATAGGGAGTAGCATAGGCATAAGGTTCTGAATCCTGGAAAAAAACCAGATTTAGTTCATCACTTCCTCTCTGCCAGGTTTTCCGGTCAGAAAGAAGACGTGAGATGGTTGATTTTCCTGATCCTGACATACCACAAAAAAGCAGGGCTTTATTGTTTCTTATCATATTTGAAGAGTGAAGAGGAACACCTCCATTATCAATCGTTATCAGCGAAAGAAACCATTTAAAAGCATTGAACAGAAGTAATCTCTTATCCCCGAAATCCGATTTCACTGTTAAAACCGCGCTTTTTTTTACAAAATCGATCCTTAAGGAAAAATGGCTATTTCCAAAACATAAATCGCAAAGGCTATGCTCCATAAAATAATGATCTCTGCGACTAACAGCATTTGCAGGAATTATAAGATTATCCTTTTCCCTGACTTCTAAAAAATACTCTACATCAGAAAAGCTGGTTTCAAACAGGGACAAGCTTCTTGAAAGTTCAATATAACCTGCAGGAAAAGATATTGTTACTCTCAAGGGACCTATAGAGATATGCACTTCCATTAATGTACCAGTGGGAAAAAAAAGAAAACTACAACAATGAATGGAAAAAGTGCAATTATTAAGGCCTGACTTATGCTCCTGCCGGTAAATGCTGGAGGCGCAAATAAGTCAGAAAAGGATTATCGTAATAATTGTAATATCATCTGAGGGCTGGTGTTGGCCTGAGCAAGCATAGCGGTGGAAGATTGAGTAATGATCTGATTTCTGGTGAATTCAGCAGCTTCCACAGCAAAATCGGTATCTCGTATAAGGGACTCGGCTGATTGGGTGTTCACTATTTGATTTACTAAATTATTGGATGAGTGCTCCAGACGGTTAATCATAGCACCAATTTTAGCACGCATCTGATTAACCCGTTCCAAACCTGTAGGGCTTGTAGAACTAGGATCACCAAAAAGTATTGCTCTAACACCAATTGGAACGTTACTCAAATTACCATCGATTAACTGGTGGACCAGATTCAGTTTATCCTTTAATGTTCCATTCGAGTCAAAAGCATAATTAATAAATGCATCACTCCAATCACCCACCGGATCCCAGGAAAAGCTATTAAACAATCCTGATCCATCGGAATCTCCACTTGCAGCAGATGGATTGATATGAAAAAGAGTATTGGAATCCATCTGACCAAAAGCAATAGTAATCATATTGGCCGCATTTTCTGAATAAAACTTACCCGAACTATCGTAGGATGAGGAATCTACTTCAACATAATTTGCTCCGATCATCATGTTGAAATGGTGACCGCTTCCCCTATCATTTGTGCCCAATGAAGATACGCTTCCTAAAGAACTGGATTGAGTGGTTTTATGTGCAGTCTCAGGTGCCCCATTAACGTCAGCATATAAACCGGCACTGTTATTGCCGCTACTCTCTGGTGTAGCAAAAATCTGCATTCCATTGTATCTGGTAACTGAAGCGATCCGGTCCAGCTCTTGCATTAATAATCCAAACTCCTGCCCCATGTAATCGCGCTCGGTTTGAGTATAGGTGTCGTTTTGTGCCTGGACCACCAGCTCTCTCATTCTTTGTAGAATTTCTGCCTGTTCATTTAAAGCTCCATCGGCGATATTGAGCAGTGCGATTGCATCCTGGGTGTTTTTTAATGCCTGCTCCATTCCTCTGGTCTGGATTCGCAGGTTCTCAGAAACTCCCAACCCTGCAGCATCATCTGATGCTTTATTGATTCTTAATCCGGTAGAGAGTTTTTCCAGAGATTTTGTCAGACTGCGATTCACTTTAAAAAGTGAACCCTGGGTGTGCATGGAGGAAATGTTATGATTGATTCGCATACCAACATCCTTGTTGGAAAATGTTCAGTTCAAATCCTTTGAACCTTATAATAGCCTTTTCTATTCATTATTTCGGTACCCGCTGGGAAGTACTTTAATTAATTTTTTTTCCCGTATCACTGCCTTGGGCTACCATCAACATTTCTCCATTAATTTTATCGGCAGAATTATGTAAAACTTTAATTTTTTTATGTTTTTTTTCAAATTTGCCCACCATTATGCTATTTTTCCATAACAGAAATTATTAATCAGTAATTATGGATTATTGTAACACTCAGGTATCTGAACGGAATAATATTAAATCGGGAAAAATAAGATTTAATATCAAAACAATATCTAATCAGAAGTAATCAGGAAAAAATATAAACGAAGAACAGGAATGAAAAAAACGCTTTATTCTTCAGAGCTTATCAGACTTAAGGATTGTTTCTGATTTTATTTCAATACCCAAGATATCAGCAGAATCTTTTATAAAACTGGACCTAAAATTATGCACATCACCTTACCCAAGCAGCCATTAAGTTTAACTGAAATTAATCAGATCGTTTCAAAGCTACGAAAAAAGGGAAAAACTCTGGTTACCACCAATGGTTGTTTTGATCTGTTGCATGCCGGGCATATAAAATATCTGACAGATGCTGCGGCTCTGGGCGATCTGCTTGTAGTAGGAATAAACAGTGACGCATCGGTGTCCAGATTAAAAGGCCCTGATCGCCCGATTCAGAATGAGATTGACAGAGCTTTACTAATCTGGTCTTTAAAAATGGTGGATTATGCTTTCATTTTCCCAGAAAATGATCCAACAGCATTTCTGGAAGTCCTCAGACCCGATATCCATGTTAAAGGTGGGGACTACTTACCAGAACAACTTCCGGAAAAAAATATTGTCGAGAAGCACGGCGGCAAAATTGTGATAGTTCCTTTTACTGCAGGCCTTTCCACAACGTCTATTGTTAAAAAAATTATCACCTCACAATCTTGAGTTTTTTATCAGGAAAAAGGTTTCTCCTATGATAATTGGTAAATCTTTGAACAATATGGAATGTTATATGCATCTTATTCAGATTAAACTTGAAACTTGATCTTTCTTGTTTGAAGTGATAAGCTCATTATTATCCGGAGTTCTATCTTGGAAGAGGCTGTACTGTTTTATTGAATATCAAAGGCCAACATCAAATAACAGTAGCTTTCAGGTATAAAACCGTCAATAAATCGGTTTTTTCCCATATAGCATCTCCTGCTGTTTTTTAATACTCATGGAGGTTTTAATGACTACCCGCCTGGCGGATAAAGATTCTGAATTGTTGGAAAAGAGATTTCGCAAATCTCCGCAATCCCGCCTGTTTTCCCGGCTTGCTGATAATTATCGAAAAGAGGGTAATCTCAGCCGCGCAATCGAACTGTGTCTTGAAGGTATCCAAAATCACCCCGATTATGTTACCGGACATATTATCCTGGGCCGTTGCTATTTTGAACAGCAAAATTACAATGACGCCTTCAATGAGTTTAAAAAAGTCTGCACTATTGATCGTCATAATCAGGTAGCCTTAAAGATGCTGGCAGAAATTTTTGTACAGCAGAATATGATTCAGAAAGCCGGAAGTATTTACGAAATACTATATAAAATGGATCCTTACAATAAATCCATAGCTAAACTGGCTTCTCAGTATCCCTCCGATGGAATAAGTGGACTTTATGAAACGCTTGGTATCGAAATCCCTGCAGAGCCAGTACTTTGGGAACCCACCCCTGTTGAGCAGCCAATTGCCGATGAGCAGATGGATTATGGCAACGAAGTGGAGTCAGACAATTTTTATGATGAGTCTTTTCCACCACAACAATCCATTGATGAAGACCAGTCGTTCCCCCCTGATATTCCTTTTGACAATGAGAAAACTGTTTCAATCGATGGTGATATGATAAATCAACATGCAAATATATTATATGAAGAAAATCACCAGCCTCAGGATTATCCGTTGGACTCTTTTACCCAGGAAGATTCAAACAACGAGGAAATTCAGAATCTCGAGTCCTCCATCATAGATGAAGCTGTATTAGATGAAGATGCTGATATTACAGGACAGGATATCTCTTCTCGCATAGATGAGCTTTTCAGTGAAAAAACCGATTCTTTTAATAATTCCACTCTTAAAGCCATGCCTCAGATCATATCCGAAGAGGACTCCCCGGTAAATGAACAGTTGGTTCACGAAAAAACAATTGCTTTAGATCCTTCTATGATTCCCCTTGACTCCAATGAGCAATCACCCGAGCCGGAGTCGTCTCTGGAACAACAGTCAGATTTAATCATAGAACAGCCTCGGCCTTTCGAAGATATCGACTCATTTACCGGAAAGAATATATTATCTGAATTCGAAGAAACGATGCAGTTTGAACGCTCTTTTCTGGAAAACGTGATCGATACAAACGAAACATTAGAAAATAACGAAATTTCTGAGAAAACAGAACCTTTCATTAATCAGGACCTTAATGCTGAAGTACCCGACCAGCAAAACTCCACAGATCCATCTGAAGATCCTTTTGATCCATCTCAAATCCTAGTCGATGCAAACAAAGACGAAGTCTCACAATCGGACTCAGATATTGAAAATTCTAATGATCAGGTTAGTTTAATTCAAACCGATGAACAACAATCACCTGAGCCCTTCCTTTCTCAAACTCAAGATCCGGATCAGAATTTAATAATTGACTCTGATGATGCTATCCTGGAAAAACACTCCGAGTCCAATTTGAATCTGCCGGAAATAGAACTTATTAATGATGAAGACTCCTTATCGCTTGAACCAGAAGCGGGTTCAGCTACTATGCAAATGGAAGAAAGCGATTCGCATCAGGATTTAGATGATGTCTTGAGTCTCGATAAAGATCAGGAAACATTAGTATCAGAAGAATTATCAGATCAGATTCAAAGCGCTTCTGACAGTTCTTTCATTGAGAATATTGACGATTCTTTGCTTCCGGATTCACAGGAGGACATTCTTGATCAGGTTTTCCCAGAAACCGGTTCCGAATTAACAACAGAAAATAATGAGTTACAGCAAAGCCAGGATCAGGTTGAAAAAACTGATAATTTTATTCAAGAATCATTGGATCAAAACAATATCTCTCATGCTGAAATAGACGATTTCGACGCCTCTGATGATCTGCAGAATATTGATATCGCTCCAGATCTGCCGATTCTGGAAGATGAATTGAATTCTGCGCCTGAACAATTCGTATCTCTGGCCGATGAAAATGAAAGGGATATTCTGATCGATAGTGAAGAAATCGATTCTTCTGAACAGGATGAATCCTCGGTTATTGATTCGACACCAGTAAAAGAAGAAACAGTCCAGCCAGAAGATATGGGCTCAATTCTACCAGATCAAATCAACAACGATTCTGATAATTTAGCCATCATAGATGCCGATTCCGAAATTGAACAGCTCAGTGTTGAACACGATGATGAGGTACTCACTGATATGGATGTGCTGGTATCAGATGAGGTACTTAACACGGTTTCGGGTGATGATATCGTGGAAAAAATGGATATGCTTTTTCCAGATAATAAGAATTCTTCTGAAGCGGAACCGGTTGAGAATCTTTCTGTTACCGAAGATTCTGATTCACTTTCTCTGACCTCTTCAATTGAAGATTCACCTGACAGCCAGGACCAGGGCCTTTCAATAATCAGTGATCCTGAGTCCTTTGCACAAACCGAGTATCATTCACCACCACAAGAAACAGCTTCCAATGATGATATCTCAGTTGAGATCATAAGCAAAGGTTCCGAACCTGCAGATGATGCAGGTGAAAATGATGAGCAGGAGACTACTACCATAATCAGTGGCCAGGATGTTATGGATCGGCTGGAGCAATTCTTCCCCGACAAGGATCTTATCAATACTGATTCTGAACTGTTACCGACTGATGACAACGAAAGTGAAGACGTACAGGCCGATTTTTATACCATTTTCGGCGATAATGCTGTTAATGCTCAAGGCATTGAAGAGCTTGATAAGCTGGATCAGCTCGAGATGAGTCTCCCCGAACAATCAGATAAGCCCCTCTCTTTTTACGATGAATGGAATGATGTCTGCAGTTTACAAGACCAGAACGAAAACGAGACCTTCAAGGAAAAAGTAGAGAAAAGCGTGGAAAAAAGCTTTAATGAAAATATCTCCATCGATCAATCACCGGCTGAAGAAGCAGATGAAAATTGCAGACCCTACAGCATCCCTGATCATGTACTGACCCCCACTCTTGCGGATATCTATTTCCAACAGGGACAACACGATCTGGCTATTCAAATCTACAAAAGACTTCTTTCCCGTGACCCGGACAATGAAAATCTCCAGCAGAAACTTAATCAACTGATGGAATCTGCTGCGGGAATAGCCAGCAATAATCTCTCACAGGATAAACAAACCATCAAAAAGGCTGAGTCTACAAGCTCTCCGGCAAAAAAGAGAAAAGTTGTGGTTGACAATCGGCCCCTGGCAGGTGTACGTATTAAAAAGCGGAAAAACGGCAGCGCAAACCGCTCAAAAACCAAGTGAGGATCTGTGCAAAACTCAAGACTGGAATCGGCAAAGAATCTTCTTAAAGATAAAGCTCTGACTCATCTTCTGATAACCGATCTGATAGATGTAGAGTATTTGAGCGGATTTCGCTCTTCCAATGCCCTGATACTGATCTCTCTAAAGAAAAATCTGCTCTTTTCTGATTTCAGATATAAAGAAGCTGCTCAATTATTCTGCAGCAAAAATCCTCAGTGGGAATTTCAGATAGTCAAAGAAAACCTCTTTAATTCTATTTGCTCTTTTTTACCTAAGGGCAGTGTATGTGGATTTCAGGCCAATGATCTGACTGTAGAAAAATATGATGAATTGAGTGCTTCCGGAAAAAATGTAAAGTTTGTAAAACTATCCTCTGAAATATCAGAGCTTTTTCTACAAAAGACCTCTTCTGAAATAGCTTCTATCAGAAAAGCTGCCAGAATTGGAGATGCTGCGTTCGAGAACTTGCTCCAAAGGATATCAGAAGGTACAACCGAAGCCGCTTTGGCTAGAGAGCTGGAATGTCTGTGCAGTGAACTGGGTTCCGAAAAACCCTCTTTTGATACTATAGTCCTTTTTGGCTCCCGGGCAGCGCTTCCGCACGGAAGACCTGGAAACAGACGATTGAAAAAAGGAGATTTTATTTTAATCGATTTTGGCTGTACTGTAAATGGATTCTGTTCGGACATGACCCGCACGTTAGTTTTTGGCAAAGCCAGCCCCAGACAGCGCCAGATCTATGACATTGTTCTGAATGCGCAAAAAGAGGCCTGTAATGCTGCAAAAGCCGGCATCTCCTCCAAAGAACTGGATAATGTAGCCCGTTCTTCCATTTCTACTGCAGGTTTTGGAGAAGCTTTCGGACACGCATTAGGCCATGGAGTAGGTTTAAGAATTCATGAAAAACCCAGAATCAGCTTTCATAGCGACTCTTTGCTCAAACAAAACATGGTTATCACAATAGAACCTGGAATCTATATAACAAACTTCGGTGGTGTAAGAATCGAAGATATGGTTGTGATTAAAGAAAAGAAGGCTGGTCTTTTAACCTCTGCACCCAAGGAACTTATCGAGTTATGATCCCGATCCAGAATCTTTTTAAAATGATGTTCGACAATAATGCTTCCGATCTGCATCTGCGTGTGGGTGTTCAGCCTGTATTCCGTATTTATGGAAAACTGGTCCGGCTTCAGATGGATATAATAAAACCCAACGAAATGGAACAGATAGTTCAAACCCTGATGACAGCAGATCAATATGCTGCTTTTACTAAGAATAACGAGCTGGATTTTGCCGTAGGGATAAAAGGTATTGGTAGATTCAGAATCAATGCTTATCGTCAGCGGGGAACTGCTTCTCTGGCAATTCGATCGATTCGGACACAGGTCCCTAACTTTTCCGATCTTTTTCTTCCTCAAATAATACTGGACATTGCCATGGCTCCCAGGGGACTTATACTGGTAACCGGTACAACCGGAAGTGGAAAATCCACTCTTCTGGCATCTATGGTAGACCACATTAATGAAAACTGCTCATCCAATGTTATTACTATTGAAGATCCTATAGAGTTTTTATATAAAGATAAAAAAAGCATTATTGCCCAAAGGGAACTGGGAAACGATACCTGTTCATTTGCCAACGCTTTAAGAGCTTCATTCAGACAGGATCCCGATATCATTCTCATTGGAGAGATCAGAGACCGGGATACCATAGAAACTGCTTTAAGTGCTGCAGATACCGGTCATCTGGTAATGAGTACCCTTCATACCATGAATACTGTAGAAACCATATCCAGAATAATCTCATTTTTCCCCCCTCATCAACATGATCAGATCCGGCTTTTGCTGTCCAATGTTCTGGTGGCAATAATCTCTTTGCGGCTTCTTCCACGTAAAGATGGATCAGGACAGGTACCTGCTGCAGAAATCCTGATTAACAATGCCAATATTGCTGAGCTGATATTGAACCCCGAAAAAACCAATCTGATTACCCAGGCAATCTCGGAAGGTTATAATCAGTATGGATCTCAAACATTTGATCAATCACTGTTAAGTTTGTATCAAGATGATCTGATAACTTTGCAGACAGCTAAAATTTACGCCAGTAATCCTGATGATTTTGAACTGCAGGTTAGGGGAGTACAAGGTACATCGGACAGACGCTGGATGATCACCAATTGATTTTTTAATCGTAGAAGTCTTTTATTTGCAGGTCAAGTTATCTCAGTCTCGGGTCTTGACTGAAACATTTGACCTGAACCAGACAGATAAAAAGCAGATAAAGTGGTAAGATGAGTAAAGCTGAATACCTCAGCTCTCTTTATTCTCAATCATTCAAGTCACCTCGAGAAATTCATCCAGAGTTCTGCTGGTATAAAAAGCAATCTGTAAATTGGTGCAGTCGTCATGATTGATGTTGGATTCTCTTGGTGGCCGACCAGCCAGAAACGGTATGTGCATCTCGACCCTTTGATGCACTGCTGTTTTTTCCTTACTGACCTTCTCAGGCGTACCATTCTTTCTCATTGCTTTCTCCTTTTCAGGGGGGAAAGTTGTTCCTTTGTCCTGTTTTATAAAACTCCAAGTATCATGCCAAATGATAATTATTAATCCTAAAATGTCCATTAGACAGTGACTTAATTTAAGCCCGACCAGGCAAACCTGTTTGGTTTCTCAGGTAAGTTCTCGTTGACAGTCACTTCGAAGAGTCTTCGAGAAGAAGTCTTTTCAATGAGAAAAAACAACTCTCCAAAAAGGGGAGGACAAATTATGAGCCCGATCCACTCTATCAGGTACAAAACCAGTTACTGTCTAATGAAAATTTTAGGTTAATTTCTGGAAAGTTCTTAAAATGCCTGGCTCATCATTTTTGCAGATTTAACTCCCGGCCAGATGTTATTTTCTGATTATACCTAAAATTATGGAGCCTTAAGATGCGTTTTTCAATACTTTGCTTATTATCCATCTTTGTTTGTATCCATTGTTCCTCAACCGGTAATAAGATAGATATATCCGAAAATGCCAACTCTTCCATTCCATCCAACGGAAACATTTCCATCTCCTGGAACCCAAATGTATTAATTGAAGACTTCATGATCGAATCTCTTTCTGTCTTCCAGAATGTGAATATTGGAATTAAACCTTTAAGCGATTCCAGAGCCAATAAAGAAACTATAGGTACTATCATTCTCAATGGCCAAACTATTACAGCCATTCCCAAAAACGATATAGGTGACTGGTGCTCTAAAAACCTTATCAAAGGATTCCAGTTTTTAGGACTTAAATCCGCTAAAAGTGGCTCTTTTTCTTTTGAGGGTGAAGTAACCAGTTTTTCGATTCAACAGGATATTACCATGACTGGAGAAATCAGAATGAGCTTATCCTGTATTAAAGATGGTTTGACGGTGTGGGAAGGAACAATTGAGGGACATTCTGAGCTCTATGTAATACCCCGAGGATCCGATGGCGTTTCTGAGTGTATGAGTAACACCATGATTAATGCAATCTATAAACTGCTCAACGATAAAAGTTTTGTGGATGCTATAAAAAAGAGCAGCAATTAAACTCCACGATCCGGGTGAAAGAATCCTGGCTATCCAATTGTGTTCTGCCTTTTACACATGCTTTGCTTCTACCCAGGTTTTAGCCAACAATTGATCGTCAATACTGTAATGACGATAGTTAAACCCCGGGATAATGCTTAATAAAAGGGAAATCCAGGCGATAAATGGATTATCTGTAACAATTGCGTAACGTTCAATATCGAACAGATGTTCTTTGGCAAAAGAGAAACGGACACCTATAGCACGAGGGTCGGACCAGGCTAGCTTGGGCAAAAGAACAAATATGCGCACCTTTCCGTATTGCTTTATTGCTTCTCTAAGTTCAGAAAAAACTTGAACATTCTCCTCCTTACTTATTTTCCCTCTGGCTTCATAAGCGAAGACTTTTCCCTTGCTCCAATCAAGTTTCTGTATCATAAACCGCCCGCCTGTTAAATTATCCTGGTTGCTTATTAAAAACTCCTCTTTATAACTACTCAGGTATTAAAACAAAAAACTGGTAAGAAATCAGAAACACTCGCCAAAAGAATTAAAATTGACACCTATTTCAGATAAGCATAGAAGAATTTGGAGAATTTTCACTCTTATTCTTCGGCTATATATTTTTTCAGATTACTTCTGATTAGATATTGTCTTGATATTCTGTTCCTGCTTTTTCCGATTTTTGATATTGTTGCTTTATTCTTTTTACACAACAAATTAAAGGCCAAAAAAGAAAGTTCTATGGAAAAAGAAAAAAGATCACACACCTTTACAATTACTGCTTTCGATTAATCAGCATTTCCAGATTGAGACTTTTCTTCATTTGCATTTTCGGATGGAATGCTGGCAAGTATTTCTGCAACCGGAGGTTTTCCCCTCTGAGCATAGACGACCTTTCCCTGAGGATCAATCACATACACTGTGCGTTGATTCATAAGTTTACCTTTAGCCTTGTAATTTTTTGCCACATCACCATTCTTATCGATCAGAAGCTTGAACTGAAAATTATGTTTTTCAACAAACTTCTGATGCGATTTTTCTGATCCCGGATTGACACCAAAAACAACAGCACCCTTATTTGAAAAAGAAGAATAATCATCCCTGATCTCACAGAGCTGTTTTGTGCACACCGGAGTCTCATCACCAGGATAGAAAATCAGCACTACACTGTTTTTTTCTTTGAAATCACTGAGCTGCACCGTAGAGCCATCCTGAGCCAAAAGAGAAAATTCAGGTGCATCACTGTTAATGGCAAGCATCGGTTCACCTCCCAGAGCAGTTGAGAAAAAAACCGCTAACAACAAAATAACTCTATACTCTTTTTTCATTTTCAGACCCATCCTTCTTTTTTCAGATAAAATCCTACTTTCTGGTTCCAATTATTTTAAATGTCTCACTTAATCCATTACGTTTTTTTAACCTCAAAAAGTGCAAGCCACTGCTCAGCGGCACCTCAATCGTCCCACTTTTCACAGCTCTGTTATAAAGAACTCTCCCGGAGACCGATAACACTGTCACTGCAGTGAGTTCTTTGGAAGCATTAAAGGAGAGAATACCATTGTTAATACGAATATCCGGTAATTCCTTACTGAAACGATGCTTCTGGTTTTTTACTGCATTAGGTTCCTGCACCCGCTTGAATTCAATCCAGTTTAAATTAACCAGACTTGAGGCAGTTCCACTCCATTCAATCCGAAATTTTGTTTCTCCTTTGGGAAGAGAAAATTTCTGACAGGTGTCGGTGGTAGCCCAGTTCTGCCATCCGCCAGTACTGCTGATGTCCCAGGAAGCAACAACGGTGTTGTTAAATTTCAAGCTGATAGTACCACCAAAGTTTGCATCAGCAGCAACTCTCAATCTTGCTGTATACTCGCCGGCAATCCTGACATTAACCGTATATTCAGCCCAGGCCCCATTAGTGGTATAGGCCAGATTCTCTCCTCCACCTACATCTGAGGTTTGTTCCGGTTTCAACTCTTCACTTTTGTCGGTAAACGATTCGGCTTCTATTATACCTGGAAGTGATTTACCATCTACAGGAATAATATCATCGTACTCATAAGCAGGTCTGGCACGCAGGCGGTTTCTGATCCATTTCCCTGATCCAGTAAGAACATCTTCAGTCCATTCTCCTTCTGCTGAAGCTCCGGAAATCAGAGCAGCAGAGGCCTCGCCCTTATCAACTATACTCCAGTTAACCCAACTGATTCCATTTGAATCGGCCCAGTCCAGCCAGGCTTTTGTTTCGACCGTATCAATTAAACCATCACTGCCCCCATCGGCTATAGTCAGTCCGAATTCAGTAATAAAAAGAGGAGCACCAAGATCGAGAGCATTTTGAGCAATTTCCCGAAGACTGTCTTTATGAGTACCGGCATAAAAATGGAGTGTATAGGCCACATTGGAATCTGCGATGGGATTAAGCGCTGCTGAATCAACTGCTTGAGACCAGCTCGGTGTTCCTACTACTATTAAATTACCACTGTGCTGGCGAATCACCGGTATGACTTCCGATGCATAATTTCTGATGTCACTCCAGGTATCCTTACCACCAGGACCGGTTCCTTTCCCCAGATCCGGTTCGTTCCAGATTTCCCAGATCACATTGGGGAAGGTTCCATATTCCTGGGCCATCTTAGAAAAGAATTCCTTGGCTTTGCTGATATTGGTGTTAGCATCATGAGCATGATAATCCACAATTACATAGATACCATTTGCAATGGCAGCATCCACAATGGTTTTCACACGATTGACATGGGTATTAGAAGTGTTGGCATCATCAGAATCATAGCCTCCCAAAACCCCCACACCCAATGCAGCACGAATGACAGTGATATTCCAGTCATCTACCAGCCAGTTGACCACTTTTTTATTATAAAACCTTTCTCCTTCCCAAAGAGACCAGAATAGGCTCATTCCAGCTAATTGAACCGGCTCATTGTCATTAGCACCGATAATTTTTCCCTGAGATACTTTCAGTGTGCCATGGGTGGCTACCGGACTTAAGGCAAAAAGTGGAAAAACACTCATTAAAATGACAGACAAAACAGTAACTGAAGCAAAGGGCATGCACTTCTCCATAAATGTAAAAAATTATAGCGTTTAAAAACAGGGCAGAAAAATAGCCTATTCCTATTAAATTGAATGGCTTATGTGTGAAGCCAATCAGTAATCGGAGCTATTAATATAAGAGATTAATAATAATGTAGCACCAATATTTTGTTAAAAACTCCCGGGGATTCAATTCACACAATCAGATTCTTACTGAAAGATTCTTGCTGCTTCTTTATTACAACCTCTGCTGGAGATTACAGGATATGAAAAAAAGCCAGAAGGTATTTCTTTCAGTGCTTCTTTTCTGCTTAACAAAAACTTCTTTGGCAAAAATCGAGATTTCTCCTGCTGACAAGGTGGTTAAAATTGACGGTCTTAAAATCAGCTACGATTCAGAAAAAATAGTTGCCATAGGCCATATTAGAGATTTGAACAAACCTCTTCTTAATCAAGAATACAGAGATCTCACCTATTTTGAACGTAAAGAATATCTGCAAAGGCAGAGAGCTCTTCCCGGTTTTATTTCTCTCCATAATGTTCTTCGGCTTTACATTGATAATAGAAAACTTGCAGGAAAAGACGTTCCTGCAGAGTATCTCCAGCTCTATTCTATAATTAAGCGAGCTATTGCAGCATCGATTGGATACAGATGTCAGCAGGTTATCGGAGGGAAAACCGTTACCTGTTCATTCGGTCGTATCGAATCCATCGGAAAATACCACTTTGATTATTTTTTCGATAACATTCAAAGTGTAAATGGCTTTAAAATTGAGTACATTTTCGGTAAAATATCCAGTGCCGGTGATTTAAAGGTGAAATGGCACCAAAACCGCATAACCAGAATCGGCGATCAGAAAATCCTTAGCAATAAGGATATTTGGTGATTATCCCTGCAATGAATCTTATTGATTACTCTCATAGCACTCTGTAGATTATTAAAGAAAGTATTTGCTTAAACTATAAACAGATTGGGGTAATATATGGGCAACTACTTTATTAAAGCTTTATTTTTATTGACCTCTTCTTTAATAATAGCATCCTTTTGTTTTGATGCCAAAACTGGTGACATATGGGTCAATGGGGAATTCAGTTTCCTTTCCAGTAAATACAAATATAAATTTTCAAACCAAATTCTTAACGATTACTATAACAGCTTCAATGAGCGGTCATATCAGGTAGGATTATCTTCTTCGGTGCGTTTTTTCCTTTTTGATCATCTCTGTATAGGTCCCAGGTTCAATTGGACAGGAATCAATTTTAAGAATGCATTTTATGATGAGTTTCTTAATAATTTCGAATTGAATGGTGAATTAGGATATGTTATGGTTTTTAATAATTCATATCCCTATCTTATGATTTCTCCTGGTGCAGAGTTTAACTCGGATAATTCCAGATTTGTGTTTCCCTTTTCAGCAGGTTTGATGATATCGATTACAGAACATCTGGGGGTGCAGTTTGAATTAGGGATGAAGTATAGCTTTGATGAAAGCTACACTTTAAACACCATCGCCATTGGTATAGGGATTTGTGGCTTTGGTAAAAAATCCGCCATCTCCATACTTAATCAGTTATGAATAAGCTGAAATTCTGGCTGACTTTGGTAAAACAGTTCATGTGGACAAAGATGTCCATATTTTTATTTCATCAAAATTCCTGTAATAAATAAATATGACTATATTTCCAATAACCAGGAATTATATAAATAATAGTAGCTCAAATGAAACCGGTTTTTGAATATTTCGATTACAGGGACTACCTCAAAGATTTCTATGAGGAACGCAAAGCCACCCATAGCTTTTTCTCTTATCGATATTTTGGAAACAAGGTAGGAGTTGATCCTAGTTATCTGCTAAAAGTATTGCTTAAAAATCGGCATCTTTCAGAAAAATCGGTTCCCCGGGTGATTGCATTCTGCGGCCTTAGTGGTAATGAAGCAGAGTACTTCCATACACTGGTATTTTTTATCAAAGCTAAAACACAGCGTGAGAGCAGGCTTCATTTCGAGAAGCTTCTTGCCATTAGAAATGTTAACAGCACACTTCTTGAAGACTGGCAATTTGAATATTTCTGTACCTGGTATCATCCTGTTATTCGTTCTATACTGGAATATTTTGATTTTAAAGGTGATTATGCTCTTCTTGGAAAACAGCTTTCCCCCCCTATATCTGCAAAAGAAGCCAAAGCTTCAGTAGAGCTGCTTAAAGCCCTCGATCTGATAAGCTGTGATGAAAATGGTCGCTATCATCTGACCGATAATGCAGTTACTACCGGAGAACATTGGCACTCATTGGCCGTTTCGGCATTTCAGGAACAAACGATCCGCCTTTCTCAACAATCACTTGAAAGACACGATCGCTCTTTGCGTGATATTTCTACAATTACCATGAATATTAATGCCGAATACTTCGAAGAGATTCGCAACCGTATTACCGAGTTTCGCCGCTCAATAATAGCTTATGCAGGTGAATGTAATGATCCGGACAGGACCTATCAGCTTAACATTCAATTGTTTCCCCTGACCGAAACAAATGGTGGTAAATAATGAAATCTGCCGTTGCCATCATTTTGGCAGTTCTGTCAATATCTTTAATCACTGTATGTAATTCACCCGATACTGCAGGTGCCACAACAGAAACTACCAATGGAATAGCTGGTTGCATTCGCAACAAAGACAATACTGTGGCCGCTAATACCATAGTAAAACTATTTGTTCATGATTATAACCCCATGGCAGATACCTCTGAATACGCAATTCTTATAGACACAACCGATATTGATGGCAATTTTAGTTTCAGACGCATAAGGTCAGGCAACTATTCTGTTCTGGCACGAAACGAAAAACAAGGGACAAGTGCAATGCTTAGAGATATTACTGTCCCGGAGGACTCCATTAACGAGATACCCTCTTTCAGTCTGGATAAAAATGGCTCAATTCTTGTTCAATTCCATTCTCTAAGCATAATGGATTCCGGCAGTTATCTCTATATTCCTGGAACCGATATTGTTGCTGTGATTAAAAAAGCTGATGATAGCATATTACTCAGTGAAATCCCATCGGGTTCTTTTAAAGAGTTGATTCTAATCCGATCCGAAAATAAAAGGACCAATATTTTAAGAAATGAGTTAGAGATAAGACCTGATACTACCATTAATATTGAAAAACCTTTGTGGAAATTTTCCCGTCAGATAATTCTCAATACGACCTCTTCGGGAGCAGATATTAAAGGTGATATTCGCAATTTTCCTGTTCTGATCAGATTGAATGCTGCTAATTTTGATTTTTCTCAGGCGATGCCCGGGGGCAAAGATCTTCTGTTCTCAGCTAAAAACAAATCCATTTTACCTTATCAGATAGAGCGATGGGATGAAAACAGCGGCCAAGCCGAAGTTTGGGTAAAGATCGATACCATCTTTGGCAATGCAGAACAGTCCATTATAATGTATTGGGGAAATCCTGAAGCAACTTTGCAAAAAACCGACCAGGTTGTTTTCGATACTGCTGATGGTTTTCAGTGTGTATGGCACCTGGGAGAAAATGCAGATTCAGTTTACGATGCCACAGCCAATGGTTACCATGGTTATAGATTCGGTAATATTTCCAGAGCTTTCGGTATTATTGGATTTGCTCAAAGGTTCGATAGCTCTGGTGCCTATTGTGACATGGGCAATGTATTTAATCCAGCAAACAGCGATTTTACTATAAGTGCCTGGGCTAAAAGAGCCGATACCGGATTACAGGCCATAATCGTAAAATCCAATGGAGACAAGCCAAATGACACCTATGGATGGAATCTTTCCTTTGGTTTATCGAATCAACTGCATTTTTTTACTGCAACTGCTGGAACAACCTGGGCAGAAGCTGGCTCCTTTGATTTATGGTCCGATCTGAATTCACCCATAATCGATTCCACATCCTGGCACCATGTTGCTGTGGTTATCAGCAGATCTGATAATGAAAGATGCAGGTGCTATATCGACGGAGTCGACGTAACCGGTGGTTATAGAGGAAATATATCAGAGATTACTTCCATTTTTAATAAATTGCCCTTACGGATTGGTTCAGAAGCTGATGGGGATTACAAGCTCACAGGCTCTATCGATGAATGCGTAATATCAAATGTTGCCCGTTCAGAAGAATGGATAAGGTTGTGTTTTATTAATCAGGGTCCAGATGATCGTCTGGTTTCCTTTAAATGAATTGCTGCTTAGAGATCAGTTTTCCCGCTTGATATATCTACGGGTAATTTGAATTCCTCCAAATTTCTCCTCCATAGCCCAAAAAAGTCCTGTTGAGATATAAAACCTATTCTATTTCCGAAAAAGAAAAATCTTTCAGGGGGATCATTATATCATATTTCATCGGGTTTTAAAATCAATAACACATTGCCATTTAAAAAAAAGAAAGAAGATATTTCAATTTAAAAAAATTGTTTGACATTATTGTTTATCTAAAATATGATATAAAAACCAAACAAGAAATCATGCCAGTTTAGTTATTAGTTGAGATACATTCAGTTCGTATTCGCATTCAGGCTTTCCTTTTATGGAAGCCAGTTATTACTGAACAAAAAGAAAAGTTACAAGAAGATAAATTTCGGATTTTATAATCGTTCACAATAACAGAAGGGTAGTTTTCATGAGTTGCTTCATTAAAAAACATTTGTTTTTTATTGGTTTGCTACTATCATCTGTAATGTTTTTTTCTCATTCGGGTCATGCAGAAGAGAAAAACCAGGTTCAGGAATCAAACGCTGAAGATCTGTTTGATATGGAACTTGATGAGCTCTTGAATATAACTGTTACCACTGCTTCCAAATCAAAGGAAAAGCTCTCAGATGCCCCCGGAGTATTGTCAGTGGTAACCAGGGATGACCTTGAGAGATTTGGTGCCACCTCTCTCAAAGATGTACTCTTAAGAGTACCAAGTCTTATGATAGGTGCTAATTACATGACCGATCGTTCGATGATTACATCACGGGGAGATCATGTATTGTCCAAGTCCGGACACATTCTTTATCTGTTAAATGGAAGGCCAATACGAGAAGTTCTGGAAGGAGGTCTAATATCTGAGGTATTAGAATCGTTCCCGGTTAATTCCATCGACCACATCGAAGTGATCAGAGGACCTGGTTCGGTACTATATGGTACAAATGCCTTTTCTGCAGTAATAAATATTATTACCATCGAAAACAGTGAAAACGTTGGATCGGGAGTAGATGTAAGTGGAGGCCGTGATGCCTTTTCGGTCAAAGGTAATGTTGGAATTAAAGATGGTGATCTCAGTATCCTCGCTTCTATGAGATATGCAGAAAAGCGTCCCTGGCATCTTCAATGGAAAGCTTTGGCGCTGGATGAAAACGTCTATTCGCAAGACGTAATCGTTCCTGATAAGGGCCCTGGAGCATACGTAGGAATTAACTATAAGAATTTGAATCTGATGTATTCATTTACTAAATGGGAAACTTTCTATGGAGTAGCAGATTTCAGACATCTGTTCCCGTCTTGTGGAATAGTAAACTGGAGCAGGCATTTCGCCAATGCAGGATGGGAACAAGCTATCAGTGAAAAATGGAGGATAGATTTCAACTTTACTTATACTGGTACGGAAATGCATGTGTCTTCCTGGCCCGGACCAAACAGAAAAACCAATGAGCTTTTATGGGAATTGACCAATTCAATTTCTCCTCTAAAAACTCTTAATATCATTTTGGGTGCAGTAGCGAACTACTCCGATGGCTCTGAACATAGAATTATGCCACCACCCGAGGGAACGGTTTACGATGTCGATACCAATCGTTACTGCGTAGGGTTTTATGCTCAGGCCGATTGGCGTTTTATCGAAAAAATGAAATTGATAGCCGGTATTCAGGCTAATAAAGTTGAATTTATTGATGTTGATGTGGTTCCTCGCGTAGGTCTAATTGTAGATCCTTTGGAGTTTCTCAATTTTAAATTGCTATACAGCCAGGCTTTCCGTGCTCCCTTTCTTCATGAAATGTTTGTTACTCATCCCCAAATGCATGGAAGCAGAAATCTTGTTCCGGAAAAAGTCAACACCGTTGATATTGGAGCAAATTTGAAGCTTAAAAATATGCAGGGTGGCATAAATGGTTTTTACAGTAAACAGAAAAGTATCATCATTCAAGATCGTTCCGATCCTACAGCAGTTCCAACATATAATAATTTCGGTGAAGTAATTTTCATGGGTCTGGAATTGGATGCCAAGTATTATATAATTCCGGAAGTATATCTGACAGCATCTATGCTTTATCAGTCCAACAAAGACCAGAATGACATCAAGAATGTGGTGCCATCACCCAATTTCAGTGCAAAAGGTGGACTTAGCTACATGGCTGATAACGGCATCAGCATGAGCTTGTTCAATGTGTATCAAGGGGATATGGATAAGAAATATTATTCGAGCGTAACCAAATCTCCCAAGCCCTTTTCTTTACTGAATTTTTACGGATCATACAATATTAACAAGATACTAAAATGCCAACAGTTAAACAGGTTCGATTTATACCTGAATGTTGAAAATATACTTGATAAAGAGATCTGGCTTACCGACTGGAATCTGCAACCTGGAAAAACTCTACCTGATGAAAGAGGCAGGATAATTTCCGGTGGTGTCCATATCCAGTTTTAATTATACAGGAGAGTTTTTACTGATAATAACTGATTACATGTGGAGTAAACATGATTCTCTCATTAAATAAACGTAAATTGCTTCTGCCACTTTTAATGCTTGGAATTATCAGTCTGGGGCAAGCTGAAGATATTTCAGTTGCTCCGGCTGACATCCAGGCAGCCTTAACCCTTAAGTTACTGGTATTCCATGAAAAGCTGGCATCTTCCGGGGATATTACAATTTACGTTGTAAATGGATCCGAATATGCCCAGGCTCTTAAAAATGCTATTGGAAAACCAATTGGTTCATCAAAGCTCTCTTCGGTTATCGAAGGAGATGATGTACCAAAACAGAAACCATCTGTTGTTTATCTGGGTAACAGTTCAAAATTGGATGATATACTATCCTACTGTCGCTCAAATAGCACACTCTCCATAACAGGGGATCCGGAGCTGATTTCCAAAGGAGTTACTCTGGGATTCGGTGTATCAAACGAAAAACCCAAAGTATTGCTGAATCTCAGCTCATCTAAACTAGAAAACATAGATTGGAATCCAGCTATTTTAAAAGTTGCAATAACTACCAAATAAAGTTTAAATCTTTAAGAAAATGAGCCCATCATGCTGAACATCTATTCGATTAAATTCCGTCTCGTTATTTTGGCTGCTGGTGTAAGTGCTATTCTGCTGGTACTGCTTGGAGTTATAATCCCTAAACAAACTACAAAGCTTTCAGCAGATATTATGAAAGAAAATGCCATGTTTATTGCAAATCTTCTTTCAGAAAATCTCGCTTTGGGAATGCAGACTCTGGTTCTGGATGAAGGAGAGTCTGTCAAAAAAACTATAGAACTGTTGAAAAAAGAGGATGAGGAGTCGCTGATATCAGATATTGCAGTTTTTGATACTGATAGAAGATTTATCCAGGGGATGACAGCAAAAGCCAGAAACATAACTTGTAAAAATGTCAGCAAACTCACTGTTGATGATCAGAAGGAAACGATTGTGGCATATATCCCCATGCTCGATCAGAACCATAATCGTCTGGGCTACTTAACCATTGTTTTTACAAAAAAGAGTTTTCTGAAAAAGATCAGCAATTTTACAGTCTCGTTATGGATTATAAACGCAATAATTCTTGGAATCACAATTTTTGCCATTCTTTTTATTGCTTCATCAATTGTTAATTCATTGAAAAAAACCACCCGGATTCTTCAGGATATTGCATCAGGTGAAGGTGATCTTACAAAACGAATCACAATGCAGACCCGGGATGAAATCGGGGTTTTATGCAAATGGTTCAATATTTTTGTGGAAAAGCTCCAGAATATGATAAGAGATGTTAAAGAAAACACGTTAACTATCAATAACATTTTAAGTGAATTGCCGCAAGTAGTGACTGAAAGCAGTGCTTCGGCCGGAATGCTGAGAGAGAGTGCACAGAATGCCAGAGTTTCTATTGATAAAATGAATGTCTCTCTTGAGGGCATGGATTCGTCTACAAAAGACATGTCAATTTCAGTAAAAAATGTGGCCACTGCAATTGAACAGTTGAATGCAAGTATCAATGAAGTAGCTAAAAACTGTCATAAAGAGTATAGTATATCAGAGGATGCCAACAAACAATCTAAGAATGCGCTGGAAACAATTGATTCCCTGGGAATTGCAGCTAAAGATATCGACCGGATAACAATTGTAATAGAAGCTATCGCAGGACAGATTGATCTTCTTGCTCTCAATGCCACTATTGAAGCTGCGCGTGCAGGTGAAGCTGGCAAGGGTTTTTCGGTTGTGGCAAGTGAAATAAAGGAGCTTGCAAGACAGACCGCAATTGCTGCTAAAGAGATAAAAAGTAAAATCAGTGCAATGCAAAATTCCACCGATTCGTCCATTAGCGCTATCCGTTCTATAGCAAAAGTTATTGATGAAGTCAGTTGTATTTCAAAAACAATTGTAAGCTCAGTTGAAGAACAGTCTTTTACTACAAAAGAAATTGCAAATCAGATTTCCCATACCAAAGATTCCGCCACCACCATTTCCAAAGGAATTAGCAGCAGTGCTGATGAGATTTCTGCAGTTGCCTCTAATATGCGGCATGTGGATCAGGTTGCCAATAAAAACGAAGAAAGTGTTGAGAAAAGTAAGTCTGTAGTGACTCAATTAAGCACACTTTCTGTTAAGCTGCAGGGAATAGTAGATCAGTTTAAAATTTAAAAGCAGTACCTCTGCTTGAGATGTGAGTCCCTTTATCTGGCTTGGCGGAGGTTATCGGGTAATCAAACATTCTAAATTTCCAAATATATGGCTTGCCGGATCATATTTGTATTCGGATATTTTCGACCAGGAAGAATTGCCTTTTAACAAATTGTTATCAACGCCAGGTGCAGGTCTTATACTTGGAATGAAAAGTTACTGGTTAAAGAAATCTTTCATTAATTTTTCCATTAATTATTATCCTGTCCAAAAGACTTTTTATAAAAGCATGCAAGCAGGCTGGGAAATAAAAACCATTGGTTTTACTGCCGGAGGATTATGAATCAGAATTTATGAAGGTCGATACTATTCCAGCTTTGTGTTTTCCTTACGATATGCATTTGGAAAAGAATTAGATGATATTTAACCTAAAAGTCTACTCAGGTACCTCCGATGAGAAGGAGACACATTGTCATTTATCTCCTTTGTTCAGAGCAAGGCGGCCTGAGTGTAGACATAGTTCACTTTTAACGGCACCCATCCAGTGTAAAAGTCCTTCTTTTTTCATTTTTATTGTTTGTTTTGACCAAATCTTTACAATTGTAATTATATTAAGACTATTAACGCTCAAAAAAGTTGGTCAAACCGGTCTTTGAGCTTAATACAAGTCTCTTTAACTTCAAAAAGTACTGCCATAACGTTGACTTCAGGGTATATTTCTGGACATTATTCCACCTTGTCCAGAATAATGCCCTGTTGTTAAGCTACTTTAGTCATTAGTCAAAGACATCATTAATGTATAAACTACTGGAAAAGCTTCAGGAGCTCTTTTTCCAGGTGAAAGACCTGTCAGGGAATCGTTGGGAGTACTTTTTATAAGCATAATACTTGATAAAGCTTTCAAAACTGATCTTCTAGCATATTAAACTAGAGGGAAAATTCAAAAAGGAGCATTTTTACCATAACATTTCAACTTCTGGATGAGCTGGAAAGCCTTTCTTTATGATAAAGATCGGCTGATGATAGCATGGAAGTACTTTTATAGATTTCGGACCTACAATACATCTACTTTAAAGCACTTAAATCCAGAAAGGGACTATTGTGTTACCGGGAATGCATTTTCCAGAAGTTTTAGTCCTTTTTGGTGAAAAAAAATCCTCTGCTTTCACAGAGGATTTTTTTAACTAATAATCAAAACTTAAATTTCTGAATCGTCCGATGAAGGCTCTTCCGGTTCCTGATCAGTTGACTCTTCCTGGTCTTCATCAGAAATCTCAAAACTCTGCTTCGCTTCATCGGATTCAATTCCCTCCGGAATCACCTCCGGAATATTTTCCTCATTTTCATCATCAGTATCGGTAGTGTCTCTCTCACAAAGAGCGATATCGATTACACTGTCACTGGGATCAAGGCTAATAAGCTTAACACCCTGGGTGTTTCTGCCAATTGTGGATATCTTGTTAACATCTACTCTGATAATTATCCCACACCGGGTAATAAGCATTAAATCATAATCTCCATAGACTCCCTTTAGGGAGACTACATGACCATTTTTTTCTGTTACCTTTATATTAATAATTCCAGAGCCGCCTCGATTTGTTTTTCGATAATCCGATACTGGTGTTCTTTTACCGTACCCATTCTCTGTAACAGTAAGAACATCATACTGTTCATCTACAATGATCATGCTTATTACTTTATCGTTGTTTTTCAGGGTAATTCCTTTTACCCCTCTGGTGTTTCTTCCAAGCTCTCTCACTGCACTTTCATGGAATCGAACAGCCTGGCCCAAACTGGTGCCCAGAATGATATCGCTGTCTCCTCCTGTCAGTTTGCATTCAATGACGCTGTCATTTTCATCCAGATTTATGGCATTTATACCGTCACGTCTTACATTTGAATAAGAAGAGAGCGGTTGTTTGTTGATAACTCCGTTAGAAGTTGCTATAACAATAAAATGATCATCATTGAATTCTCTGACCGGAACAAAAGCGGCAATTTTCTCACCAGGTTTCAGATCCACCAGATTAATTATGGCTTTTCCCCGCGATTGCCTTCCAGCTTCCGGAATTTTATATACTTTCAGCCAATAGCATCTTCCTGTATTGGTGAAAAACAGAATATAAGCATGAGTAGATGCAACAAAGAGGGTAGTTATAAAATCATTCTCTTTGGAGTCCATCCCTTTTACACCTTTACCACCCCGGCCTTGTGTTCTGTAGGTATTCACAGATGTCCTTTTTATATAACCCTCATGCGACATCGTTATAACCATGTCTTCTTCTGCAATAAGATCCTCGATATCGACATCACTGGTAGCATCAATAATTTCTGTTCGACGGGTATCGCCAAAACGAGTTTTAATTTCTATAAGCTCATCTTTTATTATTTGCATTCTCCTAGCTTTGTCTTCAAGAATTTCAGTCAGCTCTTTTATAAGTTTCATCAGCTCCTGATATTCTGCCTCGATCTTTTCTCTTTCAAGACCGGTAAGACGCTGCAATCTCATATCAAGAATTGCTTTCGCCTGAATTTCAGTGAATTGAAATCTTTCCTGCAATTTTCCCTGAGCATCTTCCGGAGAGACTGAATTTTTAATCATGGAAACAATTTCATCAATGTTATCCAGAGCTATTTTCAGTCCTTCAAGAATATGAGCTCTTTCCTTGGCTTTTTTCAGATCGAAAGTGGTTCTTCTGACAACGACTTCATGACGATGGTCTATAAAATGAGTAATTAGTTCCTTAAGATTTAACAGCCGGGGCTGCAGGTTCACCAAAGCAAGATTATTGATACCAAAGGTTGTCTGCATCATGGTGAATTTATACAACTGATTCAGAACAACATCTCCAAAATCATCTTTCTTTATACCAACGACAATACGCATTCCGCTGCGGTCCGATTCATCCCTGATAAATGAAATACCTTCAATTGTTTTCTGACGAACCAGATCAGCAATCTTTTCCAGAAGAGAAGATTTATTGACCATATATGGGATTTCGGTGATTACTATCTCTTCTCTGTCATTGGCAAGTTTAATTACTTCGGCCTTTGCTCTGACAATTACTTTACCTTTGCCGGTTCTGTATGCCTCAAGAATTCCGCTTCTTCCGTAAATAACACCTCCCGTAGGGAAGTCCGGACCAGGAATGATTCTGAAAAGCTCATCAATGGTTATTTCTTCATTATCGATTACAGCTACAATTGCGTTTACCACTTCACTCAAATTATGAGGCGCCATGTTTGTAGCCATTCCTACTGCTATACCGGTAGTACCATTTACCAAAAGAAAAGGAAGTTTGGATGGCATTACTGAAGGTTCTTTTAAAGAATCATCATAGTTGGGAACGAAATCTACAGTGTCTTTTTCAAGATCTGCCATCATCTCTTCAGCCAGGGCAGTCATTCTACATTCGGTATAACGCATTGCGGCTGGTGGATCACCATCTATGGACCCGAAGTTTCCCTGACCATTAACCATTGTATAACGCATGGAAAAATCCTGAGCCATGCGTACCAGTGAATCATATACTGCAGCATCACCATGAGGATGATATTTTCCTATAACATCACCTACCACACGGGCACACTTTTTGGGAGCTTTATTATGTTGAAGCCCTAATTCCTGCATACCAAAAAGTACCCGACGATGTACAGGTTTCAGTCCATCTCTTACATCAGGCAATGCACGTGAGGTAATCATACTCATGGAATAATCCAGATATGATTTCTGCATTTCCTCTTCTAACAAGACGCTATTGATTTTTTCGGTTTCGTTCATTTAAAAATCACCTTTTCGAGTAACTTTCTTCCAGCCAACGAAGACTGGCTATGGCATTATATGCTGTTGCATCAAAAAACAGTGGAGTAATTGTTATATGATTATTCATGAGGGCTCTGGAATCATATCCGTTTGAGGTTTCAATATCTTTTTTTTCCCCGTAAATCATAAAACCCTCACCGGTTTTATGGGTTTGCACCTCGATTTTTTCATAACGATCATCAAAATAGGCCAAACTTTGACAGGTAACTCTTGTCCCCTTTACATCTTCTACCCTGCAGCAGGGAAAATTAATGTTATAGTATATTCTCTTGTCATTAGAGGACATACTCATTTTTGTGGACAGAATATCTTCAATTAATCCTGGTACTAATTTAACGTAATCTTCTGCATATTTAATTGCTTCAGCACAGATAGAAAAAGCAAAACTGGATATATTCCAGAACGCACCTTCTCTCGCTGCAGCTACCGTGCCTGAATAGAAGGCAGACAAACCGGAATTTTCACCGATATTCAGACCGGAAACTATTATATCAGGCTTATTTTTCATCAGATAACTTATTGCAAACTTTACACAATCCGATGGTGTGCCGCTTACGAAAAATCCCTGTATTCCGGTTGATTCAGGAATTTTTTCATAGTGTAAAGGTTGATTAAATGTAAAAGCATGTCCAACACCGCTCTGTTCGAATTGAGGTGCTACAACAGTTACCTCATAAAATTGAGACAGTATATCATAAAGGTATCTGATACCTTCAGAACTGTAACCATCATCATTTGTTAAAAGTACAGAGAGTTTGGAATCCATAACGTTTATATATCCAGATTTTTAACTTTTTTAGCATTTTCCTCAATAAAGCGGCGACGAGGTTCCACTTCTTCTCCCATGAGCATGGTGAAAATTCGGTCAGCTTCAATAGTATCTTCCAATTTTACCTGCAATAAAGTTCTGGTAGCAGGATTCATTGTGGTATCAGCCAACTGCTCAGGGTTCATCTCTCCAAGTCCTTTATATCGCTGAATTGAAATATTTTTCTTATCTTTCCATTCCTGCATAATACGGTCTTTTTCCTCATCATTAAATGCATAACGCTCTTCCTTTCCTGCCTTTATTTTATAAAGCGGAGGCTGAGCAATGTATACATTTCCGTTTTCAACCAGACCAGGCATATGTCTGAAAAGGAAAGTCAGCAACAGTGTTCTGATATGCGATCCATCTACATCTGCATCTGTCATTATTATGATTTTATTGTAACGGAGTTTAGAGATATTGAAGCCGTCATCATCTTCATTTTTGCCGAATCCGGTACCTAAAGCCTGAACAATAACCTGAATTTCTTCGTGAGAAATGACCTTGTCAATCCTGGCCTTTTCCACATTCAGAATTTTTCCTTTTAAGGGAAGAATTGCCTGAAAAGTTCTATCTCTTCCCATCTTGGCACTTCCACCGGCACTGTCTCCCTCTACCAGGAATATCTCGCATTTGGAAGGATCGCGTTCTGTACAATCTGCCAGCTTTCCAGGAAGACCACCGCCATCCATAACACTTTTGCGCCTGGCAAGCTGCCGGGCTTTTCTGGCTGCCTCACGGGCTATCGCTGAATTTATACATTTATCAACAATCTTTTTAGCAATTACCGGATTTTCTCCAAGGTAAATTCCAAGTGAATCTACAATAGATGATTCAACAATACCCATTATATCAGAATTACCAAGCTTTGTCTTGGTCTGGCCCTCAAACTGTGGATTAGACAATTTAACGCTTACAATCGCTGTCAATCCTTCACGGAAATCATCACCCTTTAATTCCAGCTTGTTGTTGCTTTTAAGGAGATTGTTATCTGTTATATAATTGTTGATTGCCCGGGTCAGACCCTTTTTAAAGCCTGAAAGATGAGTACCACCATCAATAGTGTTGATATTATTGGCAAATGAGAACAAATTTTCAACGTATGAATCATTGTACTGCATTGCTATTTCTATTTCGGTACCATCTTTAGACTGATCAAAATAAAAAGGCTGGGGATGCAACGGAACCTTGTTCTCATCAAGATATGAAATGAAGGAAACCAAACCACCAGGATAGCAGAAATCGTGATTTTTTCCTTCTCCACGTTCATCAGTAATGGTTATTCGCAAACCTTTATTTAGAAAAGCAAGTTCTCTGAGCCTTTTTGACAAAATATCAAAACTGAATTCAGTTACTTCAAATATGTTCGGGTCAGGCAGAAAAGTTACTTTTGTACCTTTTTTTTCAGTTTTCCCTATAACTTTAATTTCTTCCAGAGGAATTCCTCTGCTGAATTCCATAAAATAGATGTCATTGTCGCGGTACACTTCTACTTTAAGCGACACCGATAAAGCATTAACACAGGAAACACCAACCCCATGTAATCCACCTGATACCTTGTAAGATGAATTGTCAAATTTTCCACCTGCATGAAGTGTTGTCATAACCAGTTGCAGTGCGGACATTTTTTCTCCCGCATGATAATCAACAGGTATTCCTCTTCCGTTATCCAGCACAGTTATGGAATTATCTGCATGTATAAAAACATCTACTCTATCACAGTAACCAGCAAGTGCTTCATCTATGGAATTATCGACAACTTCATATACTAAATGATGTAAACCAGTAGAACCTGTGCTACCAATATACATTGCTGGCCGCTTGCGAACTGCCTCAAGACCTTTAAGGGTTTTTATACTCTCTGCAGTATAATTATGGTTACTCATGTTGTTCTCCAAAGTGCAATGTCCATCATATGTCTAATAAAAAACAATATCTTTTATACTTGTACAATTCGTGTTTTCTTTTATCTTCTGCATAATCATTATTTTCAAATACACCAGTTCCTGACGCCATGCAGATGAGCTGACCTGAACATATAAGACTCCGTTTTCAACTCTGTTACAGACTGTAACTTCAGAAATTTTCTCTCCTACAATATCTTTCCATTGCGATATAACATCATATTCTTTACAAACATTAAGATATCCCCGGTTTGAGAGGATATCTCCTAATATCGAATCTAATTTTTTCGGTTGATTGCGTCTTTTCATTAAATTGTAACCGTACCATCTTTTACTTTACACCTAAGTAGTGTTTTTTTCATTGGACTGTTAAGTACCGGTGTGGCTATAAAAACCTGACCTTTATTTTCTATTAAAGGTAAAACTCTTGAAGTTCGGTCCTGATCCAGTTCCGACAATGCATCATCAATCAAAAAAATCATTTTATCCTGTCGAAAGTGCTCTAAACATGATACTGAACTTAATTTTAATGATAATACAATCGATCGACATTGGCCCTGGGAACCGTATGTTTTAGATGGTTTCTGGTTTAGAAGGAAGCGAATGTCATCCCGATGAGGTCCGACTGTGGAAAAACCAGTCTCTAAATCCCTATTCCTTCGCTCTTTAAGCAACTCATAAAATACATTTTTCCATTCATTTTTACTACTACATTCACAAGAAACTGATGGTTCGTATAATATCCCGGCACTCTCCCGATTTCCACTGATCTCTTTATAATAATCCTGCAGATAAGGACCTAAAAAAGAGATGATTTCTTTTCTTTTTATAAAAATTTCAGCTCCGCTCTCAGCCATCTGCTCCTCATAAATCTCACACTGGATCTTATCGAAATTTGAGCTCAGAATCTGATTGCGACATGATAAAAAGTGTTTGTAGTTAATTAAAGATGTCAGGTATCCTGAATCAGTCTGACTGCATAGAATATCTAAAAAACGCCTTCTAAATTCAGGTGTTCCGTTAACTAATTGCAAATCATCTGCTCCAAATGAAATAACCGGTCTTTTACCAAACCATTCCGTAAATTTTTTTACCACCACCCCATTAAATTTCATTACTACCTTCTTATCACGGCTAAAACCCATTGAAGCAACAGCCGATCGATCTCCTTCTTTAAACTCTCCTTCAATGTATGTGTTATCCGATCCAAAATTAATCATCTCTGATCTTTTGGATCCCCGCTGTGAACGGCCTGTGCACAATATATAAATAGCTTCCAGAATATTAGTTTTCCCTGAGCCATTGATTCCCTCAAAAATTGCACCTTCCTCAGGAAAAACAAGTTGAAGAGAATGGTAATTTCTGAAAGTAATAAGTTGAAGACGGTGAAGATTCATTGAAATAATATTACGAAGAATGGGATGTTTTAGTTTAAATTAAATCCAGGCTCTATCAATTTTACATAAAACTATGTTTTTTTAAAAAACCTTATATCCTGCTTTGTACAAAGTGCATGATAGTTTTGGCTTGCCTGTAAAAAATCACTTCTGTGGATCAAGAGTTATCCAAGGTGTTACAGCAAGGTTGTTTTTAGGATCAGTAATAATACCTCTAATATATATAACTTCCTTATCATAATAATTTCCTGATACATCTTTGAAATTCCAATATATCGATGATGGAGGCAAATTACCTCCAGAAAAGCTCTTAATTATTTTTCCCTCACTGGAAGGTAATGTAGAAAAAACCAAAACCCAATTTTTAATGTCTGAATTTTTGTTCAAATCTGAATAATCAAAAGAAACATATACTCCAGGATTATTTTCGGATCCTTTTATAACCTTCAAATTTATTTGTGACTTATGATCATTTTTAAAAAAATTCGGATTAAAATTTACTAGCAGATTCATCCTATAATCAGAATTGTTTATATCGTATTTTATCCCATAAGATAAGCCGGATATTATTTCATTTATTCTCAATTGAAGACCCAGATTGCTACATAAAACCGTTTTAATTTTTCCATTATTTTCTATAAGAAAATCATAACCCGTTGAATAAAACACCATCGGAGATTTAAAAAAAGTACCCACAATGTTTAGCTTTGTGCCATGATTGATATTTTCTTTGCTGAAATCATTAATGTTGCAATAATAGATGAAATCAAAACCTAAATATTTTTCTATTCCCGGAAAACCACCAAAAAATGACAGACTGGCTTGGGGAGGCATTGAGTTTCGAATTTTTTCGGTAGATATAATATTATTTAATACAAGAGAGATGTATCTGGATTTAGGCAACTTTATTGTGGAAGACACATCCAGGAGCAGATCAGGATCTTTGGTGGAATCTATCAGAAAAGAAAATGAAGACCCAAAGTAGAAAAACTTTTTTTGAAAAGAATATCCGCTGATAATTCGATTATTAAGTAATTCATTTCTTTCGTAGCCTACAGCAAAAGCATTATTGTCCAGAATAAAACTTAAAGCTGCTGCTGTCTCTAATATTTCTTCAGAAGAAGGAATATTAATAGCAGCAGAAAGAGGAACTCCGTGTTGAGTAACTATAATCGATGGATTAGAAAACAAATGTAAGGAGTGAGAATGATAGGTAAAATTACTCTGCTTAAAATCAGCATATAAGAATACTTTTGAAATGAGGATATAACAAAAGCATACTCTCAGATTTTTATTCACTTCTCATTCTTTATAAAAATTTTACATTTGTTTTCTCATTAATATTTTATAATCTATCCTTATAATTTTAAAGCTCTTCCATTATTCTCAATGGCATTATTAGAAAAAGATCTTCACTTTTTTTATCAGTTTCATTTTCATACACAGGAAAGAGTAAACATGCACTTATTTGAGTGTTCATTTCGATCATTACTTTTGGAGTCTTAATAATATCTAAAATTTCTGATAAATACTGTCCGTTAAATCCGATATTATGAATATCATTATCATAATCAACAGAAATAACTTCTCTAGCTTCTCCTCCAATATCTCTGTTCAGTACAACAATTTCCAAATTACCTTTTGAAAAACCAAATTTAACCAGATGGGTCTTTTGATTGGATAACACTGAAACCCGGCGAACTGCGTTCTGGAGAATAGATTTGTCTATGATGGCTTTTTTGGGATTGTTTCTGGGAATTACCTTGGTGTAGTCAGGATAAGGACCTTCTATCAGCTTTGAACACATCATCAGATTAGGTGTTGAAAAGCTGATGTATTTGTCTCCAATATTCACTTTTACCATTTCATCAGCAGTTTTGGAATCAAGTATCCGGACTAAATTAAGTACACTCTTTGGCGAAATAATACCGCTTACCTTAGATTCCAGAGGAAAAGCTGAGTTTATAAAAGAACTTCCTAACCTATGGCCATCAGTTGCTACCATGCCGGTTTTATCCGAACTGATTTCCCAGAGAATACCACACAAACAAGCTCTGGTTTCATCTTTAGCAACCGCAAAGCTGCTTTTAAGTATTAAATCTTTCAATTCAGATGAAGAGATTTCAAACTCATTATCCGATGAAATATCAGGAAAACCTGGAAAATCTCTGGAATCCGAACCTGCTATTTTACAGGAAAAGCCGCTGTCGCTTTGAATTATAAGTACATTTTCATCAAGACTGAGGGTGACATTTCCCTCGGGAAGCTCTCTTACTATTTCAAATGCTTTTCTACCATTTACTGTGACATCGAATGGGCCTGTCCCGCTTGCACTGGAAATGACTCTCATGGAATGATCTAAATCAGTTGCAGACACCTCAAGATTAAAGCCAGTATATGTCAGCTTAAAATTAGTAAGTATTTGAAGTGAACTCTTCGCAGGAATTATTGGAAAAGCTTTCTGCAACAAATCAAAAAGATCTTTTTTTTGAATTGAAATAGACATATTTGCTCCAGTAAAAAAGGTAAGTTATAAACATATTAAAACTATTAAATATTCTGATTAAATAAAAAAGTATTAGTTAATAGTCTTGTGGATAAGTGTTGAAAAATATATAAATCATTGATTTTATTATACCATTTATTGTTGATAACCTTTTAAAATGAAAATAAAAATTGAGAACACAGTATTGATATCTTTTTTTTAATAAGTTATCCACAAATTAATAACACAACAAATACCAGTTATTCAAGGCTATTAACTATATAATCAATATCTCTGGATAAAGAAAGATCGCTCTTTAAAAGAGTATCTATCTGTTGTATTGCATGAATTACAGTACTATGGTCTCTTCCTCCAAAGTTTAAGCCTATGGTTTTTAAAGAATAATTTGTAATCATCTTTGATATGTACATTGCAACCTGTCTGCAATGAGCTACTTCTTTTCTTCTGTTTTTTTCACGGATATTATTAACAGGGACTTTATAGTATTGAGCAACTTTTTCTATAATTTTATCAATGGAAACACGGGATTTATCGGATTTAACCGATTCTTTAAGAACATTTTTAACAAGTTCTTTTGTGATATCAGTTTTAGTAATTGAAGCATAAGCAAGAAGACGGATAACCACGCCTTCAAGTTCACGAATATTAGAAGAAACATTTTCTGCTATATAATAAAGAACATCTTGAGGAATGCTGAGGTTATCTTCTTCAGCTTTCTTTTTTAAGATAGCTACTCTTGTCTCAAGATCAGGAGGTTGAATATCAACAGATAAACCCCACTGAAAACGGGATACTAATCGGTCCTGCAAACCTTTTAAAGAATTTGGAGGAAGATCCGAAGTTAAGACAATCTGTTTTCCATTTTGGTGAAGGGTATTAAAAATATAGAAAAATTCCTCTTGTGTACTCTCTTTTCCAGCCAGAAATTGAATATCATCGACTAAAAGAAGGTCTGAGGAACGAAAACGGGATGTGAAATTTTTAGTGTTATTGTTTTTAATTGCATCTATAAAATTAAGATAAAATTCTTCTGAGGTGATATATGTGACTACATATCCAGATGAAAAAGATAAAACATAATTGCCAATAGATTGAAGAAGGTGTGTTTTTCCTAAACCAACTCCACCATAAATTAGAAGTGGATTAAATTTAGTTTTACCTGGAGCTTCAGCTACAGCTAATGCAGCACTTCTGGCAAATTCATTTCCTGGACCAACAACAAAAGTATTTAGAGTAAAACGTTTGTTCAATTGAGGAAAAGAACTGTGTGGTTCGGATTTAGATGAAGAAAGTGATGATTCTTTATGCTTTGCATCGGAAAAATGAGAAGGTAACGAACCCACTGTAAAAACTACATTTTTAATATCATTAGAAAAATTCTGAGCTGTAGAAAGAACCAAATGTTTGTAATTTTGATCAAGAAAATCAGCGATAAATTGGTTAGGAGCAGATAAGGATAGGGTATTAATATCATTGCTGCAATTAAGAACAAGGGGGCGAAACCAGGTTTCGAAACGATGTTCATCAATTGAGCTGGAAATTGAAGAAAGAATATTTTGCCAGAGAGATGAATGCATGGTAATAAATTAAAAGATTGTGAAAAAAAAAAGAACTATATAAATATAAAAAAAAGAATTTGACTTGAACATGATACGTAAAACATTTTTAAAAGATTATTTTTAAAGGAGATAAAAAATGAAAAGAACATTTCAGCCATCTAAAAGAAAAAGAGCAAACAAGCACGGTTTCAGAGCAAGAATGGAAACAGCGAATGGAAGAAAAGTGCTTAAAAGCAGAAGAGATAAAGGGAGAAAGAGACTCACTGTATCCGATTCTATGTAAGAAGAATGCACCTCCAAAAAATGAGGTGCTTTTTTCGAAATGAAAAAATTCAGAGTAAAAAACAGGATAAAGAAAAAAACAGAAATCTCTGATATATTTAGGAGAGGTAAAAAATATAAATGTTGCGGGTTTAAGATAATATACAGAGAAAATGAAGAAAAATTTGATAGATTAGCAATACTGGTTTCCAGAAAAACGGGAACCGCTGTAAAAAGAAACAGCATAAAAAGGTTTTTCCGGGAAATTTTCAGGAAAAACAGAATCGAATTCCCACCTTACTTTGATATCCTCATACAGCCCCAATCTGGGATTGAATTAAATAATGAAATGGTGCAGTGTTATAAAAAATGGCTGGAAAATGCAAAGAAACTATTATTGTAATAATGAAAATTGGTAAAAGATTAATAAAGACTATTTTTTTTATTCCAGAAGGAACTTGTAAGTTTGAACCAGTGTGTTCAGTATATGCAGAACAGGCAATAAGAAAGTATTCATTACTAAAAGCAATTTTTCTGATAATAATGAGAATAATAAGATGTAATCCATTTTCTAAAGGTGGATACGATCCTATAAAGTAGAAAGGTATTAAAGTGAACAAAAACACTATATTCGCATTTATCCTGATATTAGGAAGTGTAACTTTTTTCAGTAGCCCAATGTATCAGAAATTCTGGGTGGAAAAAATACAAGGAAAAAAATATGAGCCTATAAGCCAGAATACTTCTTCTTTAAAAAAGGAAGAAAAAAAAGAAATTGAAACAGATAAAAAAGCTGAAGAAGTAGCTGAAAAAAAAGAAGAAATAAAAGAACAAGCTATTATTAGTGAAAAAGAAGAAGAAAAAGAAATAAAAATTGATACTGTCTGGATTGAAAACCAGAAGATGAAAATAGGTATAAGTGAAAAGGGGGCCAGGATAGTATCAATAAAAATGAAAGATTATAGATATAACGAAGAAGATGGTTTCAGGAAAAAAGGAGAACTTATTGATCTTATTCCAAGTGAATCAAAAGGTGCTGCTCAATTGGAAATTTCAGGAAAATCCTATGATGAGAACGTTTTTAATTTAAAAGGGCAAAACAAAGAAATTAAGATTAAAGAAAATGAAAACAGTGAAATAGAATTCGAATATAGTAACGAAAATGAAACAATAATAAAAAAATATATCATTGGGTATGATACATATAAAATAGGATTGAAAGTTAAAGAAAGAAGTCTTAGTGGAAAAAGGGTAAAAGTATCCTGGGAAAGCGGAATAGAAGAGAGTGAGAAGGGAAGAAATGCAAACAATTCTGAAAAAAGATGTGTTCATTACTATAATGGTGAAAACGTAAATCATATAAGTTTGAAGAAAGAGGGAAAGGGAGGAACAACCGGTCAATGTAAATGGATAGGAATTACTTCGAAATATTTTTTCGTTGCAATAGTATCTGACTCAATTGCAGATGCAGACATAAACTATAAAGGATTTGAAGCATTTGGGAAAGATAATAAGATAAAGGAGATAAATTATAGTGTAAACTATGAAAAAACTGCAGAAGAGAATGAAATAGGTTTCTGGTTTTATACAGGACCAAGCAAATATGAAAATTTGAAAAATGAAAAAATAAAATTTGAAAAAGTATTATTTCCGGTAACAGGGTGGACTAAAAGCATTTTTGCTGATAGTTGGTTTCCTCCAATAGCCGAGTTTGTCTTATGGATACTTCTGAGTCTCACCAGAATGGTGAAGGATTATGGGATAGCTATATTATTATTAACACTTTTATCCAAAATAGTTACATTTCCTATGATGCATAGCAGCACAAAAAAGATGAATAAAATGAGAGAGCTGCAGCCAAAAATGAATTTAATAAGGGAAAAATACAAGAATAACCCCAAAAAGATGAATGAAGAATTGATGGAAATGTACAGAAAAGAGGGAGTAAATCCATTAGATATTGGATGTCTTCCTATGTTGTTACAGATGCCGATTTTTATTGCACTGTTTGTAGTGTTAAAAAAAGCAATTGAGCTTAGAGGTGCAGGAACATTTTTGCTTCCATGGGTACATGATTTGTCTATGCCCGAATCACTATTTTCAATAACTGGAATATTTAAAAATGGTCTGCCGTTATATGGAACAAGTGTGGCATTGATGCCTATAATAATGGCAGTAATCCAGTATTACCAGAATAAAATGACTATAAAAGATCCTAACCAAAAAGCAATGGTTTATTTCATGCCAATATTTATGCTGGTTTTATTCAACAATTTTCCAGCAGGAGTAGTTTTGTATTGGACATTTCAAAGTAGTTTGGCATTGATTCAGCAGATAATGACAGATAAAATGAAAAAAGAAGATAAAGAAATACCGACAAGAAATTCAGGGAAGAATGGAAAAAGATAGGACAATAGCTGCTGTTTCAACTCCTGGTGGAACTGGTGCACTTGGAATAATCAGAGTAACGGGAGAAAAAACTTTTGAATTAGTATCTAAATGTATAAAAAACAGGGAAAAATTTTTAAAAGAAGAAAAAAGAAAAATATTCCTTAACAGTATAATTGATCAAAAAAACGGAGAATTTATAGATGAGGTTACCATAATAAAATATGGTAACCCATTTTCTTTTACTGGAGAGGATATGGTAGAGATAATCTGCCATGGAGGAAATAAAAATATAAAGAGAATAATGAATGAACTAATAAATGCAGGAATAAAAAATGCAGAGAGGGGAGAGTTTAGTAAAAGAGCATTTATTAATGGAAAAATAGATCTGATGAAAGCTGAAGCAATTAATGAAATGATTATTTCGGAAAATGAAATACAGAGAAAAATTGCTTTAAAATTCTACCAGGGAAAATACAGAAAAAACCTCGATGATATATATAAAGAAATATATGAAGTATTAACTGATATAGAGGCAGTAATAGAATTTGTAGAAGAAGACGATTTAAAAGGAATGGAAATAAAAAAGGAAAGAATAATAAAGATCAGAAACCAATTAGAAAAAGAGATTAAGAAAAAGGAAAAAATTGAAGAAGTAGAGAAGGGACTAAAAATTGTCATTGCTGGTCCTGCTAATGCCGGGAAAAGTACGTTATTTAATAAAATACTAGGATATGAGAGATCAATAACCTACAATGAACCAGGAACAACAAGAGATATAATTACCGAAAAAATAATCTTCAAAGGCAATGAAGTAACATTAACTGATTCAGCAGGAATAAGAGAAACTGAAAATAAAATTGAAGAAATTGGAATAAAAAAAAGTGAAGAAGAAATAAAAAATGCAAAAATCTTGATTTGGATTACCGGATTAGATCAGAAAATAGAAGAAAAAGAAAAAACATTAATAGAAGAGAACAAGAAAACTTGTACCATAGTATTATTGAATAAAAGTGACATTGCAATAAACGAAGAAAAAGAAAAGTTTTTTAAAGAAAGAAACATAGATTATTTAAAAGTAAGTTTGTTCGATGATGAAGATATAGAAAAGATTATTAAAAAAATAGAAGAAAAAGTAGAAGAGAAAGAGAATGAAATAGATATTCCTGATTTTATCATTAATAGCAGACATCTTGAAATTGCAAAAAGAATGGAAAAGGAGATAAATAGTTCAATACAAGAATGGGAGAGAAATGAAATTGCAGCTTATTTTCTTCATAATGCTCTTGATTGTTTAGAAGAATTCAATGGAAAAAGAGACAGGGAAGAGATGTATAATAAAATTTTCAACAAATTTTGTATTGGGAAATAATGTTTCACGTGAAACAATAATAAATCATGAAAACAGATATTGTTGTTATAGGCGGTGGTCATGCTGGAATTGAAGCAGCCAATATTGTAACCAAAAAAGGTCTCAAAGTAGTTCTTGTTACCAATCATATCGATCTTATAGGACAAATGTCATGTAATCCTTCAATAGGTGGAATAGCAAAAGGAAATATCGTAAGAGAAATTGATTCACTTGGTGGATTAATGGCTAAAATAATTGATACTGCAGGAATCCATTTTAAAATGCTTAATCAGAGTAAAGGAACTGCAGTGTGGGGTAATAGAGCTCAGGCTGATAAGGTTTTGTATAGAAAATTAGCAAAAAAATTTTTAGAACAGAATGATTTGATTACCATATTTCAAGGAATGGTAACAGAAATCTTCGTACAAAATGACATTTGTACTGGGGTAAGATTAGATTCTGGAGAAAAGATCGAAAGTAAGGCAGTGATAATTGCTGCAGGTACATTTATGAACGGTATTGCACATATCGGTTTAAACTCTTTTCCAAGTGGTAGAATTGGAGAACCACCATCTTTGAATTTAACCGAAAGTATTAATAAATTTGGAATAAAAAGTGGAAGATTAAAAACAGGTACATCACCAAGAATAGATAAAAGAACAGTTAATTTTGAAAAATTAACTCCTCAATATGGAGACGAAAATCCATGGCCTTTTTCTTATAGTACAAATTCAAAATTAGTTAATAAAGAAAAATGCTGGATCTCCAAAACAAATAAAAAGACTCATAGCCTTATATTCGATAACCTGGATAGATCACCTTTATATACAGGAATAATTAAAAGTACAGGGCCCAGATACTGTCCTTCTATAGAAACAAAAGTGCTAAATTTTGGAGAAAGAGATGGGCATACATTATTTTTAGAGCCTGAAAGTCTCGAAAATAATGAAATGTATATAAATGGCCTTTCTACTTCATTGCCATTTGATGTTCAGCAGAAAATGGTAAATAGTATTGAAGGTTTTGAAAATGCAGTAATTACGAGACCTGGCTATGGAATAGAATATGATTTCTTTTTTCCACTTCAATTGAAACCCACATTGGAATCAAAAATTGTACAGAATTTGTACTTTGCTGGGCAGATTAATGGAACTTCAGGTTATGAGGAGGCTGCAGGACAGGGAATAGTAGCTGGGATTAATGCCTGCCAAAAAGTATTGGGTGAAGAAAATATAGTATTAGGAAGAGATGTTTCTTATATAGGAGTTTTGATAGATGACCTGGTAACCAGGGGAACAGAAGAACCATATAGAATGTTTACTTCAAGAGCAGAGTATAGATTGCTACTTAGACAGGATAATTCTGATGAACGATTAATGCCAATAGCTTATAAGTATGGCTTTATCGATGAAAAAGTATATAAATACAGAGAAAATATCTGGAATAAAAAAGAAAATATCATTAACCAATTAAAAGAAATAAAAGTTGATAAAGAAAAATGGAATAACCATCATGACTATAAAATTTGTGGCTCTATGAAAGCCGAGGAATTAATAAAGAGACCCGAAGTGTCGATTAATGATCTTCTTAATATGGAAATAATTGAGGAAGATGGAGATAGAGAATTCTGGTTAAATCTGGAATCTGACATTAAATATATGGGGTTTATTGAAAAGCAGAAAAATGAAATAGAAAAATTGAAAAAGTTTGAAAAAACAAAAATACCTGAAAATATCGATTATGAAAAGATAACAGGATTATTAAGCGAATCGAAAAATAAGTTAAAAATCATAAAACCTGAAACGCTAGGACAAGCTTCTAGGGTTCCAGGGGTAACACCAGCAGATATTTCAATTTTAGCAATTCATATAAGTAAGAATGAAAATGAGGTTTCACGTGAAACAATGGGAAGTGGTGTATGAATAATTCACTCAAATCATTTCTTGATAGGGCAAAAAGCTGTTATGAGCTTAAAGAGTTGGAGCGACTTGGGCTGACACCTGATATGTCTCAACGGGAGTTGATTCTTACCTTTACCTGTTTAATTTTTAAGTGGAATAAAGATTCACTACTGATTCCCAAAGCAGATGAAAATATTCTTTTTTTACGCCATTTTTGTGATTCTCTTCAACCACTCTTATTGTTTGGATTTAAAAAAAATGCTACAATTCTAGATATTGGTTCCGGTGGTGGATTTCCTTCAATTCCTATCAGAATATTTAGACCTGATTTAAAATTTGTTCTGGTAGAATCAAATAAAAAGAAATCTACTTTTCTTAATGAAGTAAAAAAGGAACTGAAGTTTGATAATTTATCTGTCATTAATAGCAAAGTGGAAAACATGTCTGTTCCTGAAAATCCTTTTGATTATGTAATAAGCAGAGGCTTTGGATCTCTTCAGAAATTTTCTCAACTGGCAAAACCTCTGTTGTCCAGGGATGGCCATATGTATACTTTTAAAACAAAACAATTCACTTCTGAACTTGATTTTATAACATCAAACAAAGAAAAAGATGGAATAAAGATCAGTGAGATAGCGGAGTATGATCTTGGAAATCAAATTCTGGGTCTTAATCTTGTTTCGCTTGAATTGATAAAAGACTAATCTGGCTTATTATGAAATAGAATTTCCCATTTTTAAGATTGTCTTAAAATGAAAATAAGGGGTTTTTAGTGGCTAAGGTAATAGCTGTTTGTAATCAAAAAGGCGGTGTTGGAAAAACAACAACATCCATAAATCTAGCTGCATGTCTTTCTGCAGCAGAGCGAAAAACACTTATTGTTGACATGGATCCGCAATCTAATACCACTACTGGTTTAGGTTTTGATAAAAATGAAATCGAATATTCTGTGTATGATGTTTTAACCAGCAGTTCAGAAAATCCTGATCATATAAAAGCGGTCAATGCAATATTACATGTAGATTCGATCAAATATTTGGATATTCTACCTTCTACGCCAGATTTAGCCGGTGCAGAAATAGAATTGGTTAATGTAATTGCAAGAGAAAAAAGACTGGATGCTGCACTTTCTACCGTTAAAGATGACTATGATTACATAATTATCGATTCTCCACCCTCATTAGGTCTTTTAACAGTGAATGTTTTAACTGCAGCAGATTCGGTACTCATTCCGATTCAATGTGAATATTATGCTCTTGAAGGCCTAGCGGAACTTTTGAATACTATAAGATTAGTTCAAAAAAGTCTTAATTCAAATCTGGTTATTGAAGGGGCTCTTCTTACAATGTATGATAATCGCTTAAACCTTTCCAGGCAGGTTGCAGAAGATGTGCGATCCTGTTTTTCAGGTAAGGTTTTCGATGTCGTAATAACCAGAAATGTCAAACTAAGTGAATCTCCTTCTTTTGGCAAACCAATCATTTTATATGATATTATGTCCTCTGGGGCAGAAAATTACCTCAATTTAGCTAAGGAAATCATGCAAAATGAAAAAACAGCCAGCTCGTAGAGCTCTAGGTAGAGGATTATCAAAACTTATTCCTACTGATATTGATGGAGATAATTCAGCCTCTGACGAAGAAATCAGTTTGCTGGATATTTCCTCTATTAAAACTAATCCTTTTCAACCTAGAATAGATTTTAATGAGGAAGAAATCAAAAATCTTGCTCAAAGTATTGAAAATCAAGGATTATTGCAGCCTGTTGTTGTCAGAAAAAAAGATTCTCATTATGAAATAATTTCCGGAGAAAGAAGATTTCGGGCTTTTAGCTATTTAAAAAGAGACAAGCTTCCCTGTATAGTAAAAACTAAAATAACTGACAGGGAAATGCTTGAATTAGCTTTAGTTGAGAATATTCAAAGAGAAGAACTCAATGAAATTGAAAAAGCTATTGCCTATCAAAAACTGCTGTTGGAGTTTAATTATACTCATGAAGAACTTTCTAAGCAGGTTGGTAAAAGTAGAACCGCTATTACTAATTCCATAAGGCTTCTTAATCTTCCAGATGAAATTCAGCAGATGGTAAGACAAGATAAGATTACTATGGGTCACGCCAGGGCTCTTCTTGCTTTGGAAAATGAAAAAGATCAATTAGAACTGGCTCATCGTATTGAAAGTGAACATTTATCAGTACGTGATATAGAAAAAGAAAGTCAAGCTAACAAAGAGAAAAAATCAAAAAAAATAACTCATAAGAAAAAAGAAGAACCTCTTGATCCCGATATCGCCAACATTTTAGAACGTCTTCAGTATAAATTTGGTACAGCAGTAAAAATAAAACCTTCAGCAGAAAATGTTGGCAAACTGGAAATTGATTATTATAATCAATCAGATTTAATCAGAATAGTGGACCTGCTATTAGCATGAACAAGTCAAAGTATTACACTTTAATGTTTATTCCAGAGGATAATGGAAAATCATTTTCTCTGCGAATTCACAAATATATTCTTTATACTTTATTTCTTTTTCTATTTGTATTCTCTTTTGGTCTGGTTATTCTATTGTCAAAATCAGGAGAAGTTGCAGCAAAACTTCAGCTACTGCACAGTGTCAAGAGCGAGAATGAACGTCTTTCTTCAGATATTAAGAACTTAAGATCAATATCGGAAAAATTGGATAAAATTGAGATCATATCTAAATACCTGGAAAATCTGGCATTATCCACTACAATATCCGATTCCCTTTATCTGAAAAATAACGAAAAAAAATCCAACTTTAACTTTTTCTGGAAGAAACAGGATTCTTTACAATTATCTTCCAGAAATGTATTATCATCAAATGCATCCACATCTTTTGATCGTCTGGTATCTGTTCCTAACATATTGCCTGTTGAAGGTTGGATTACCCGTCATTTTTCTCTTGATTCAACCTCTTCTTTTCATCAGGGTGTGGATTTTGCTGCTGCTTCCGGAACGCCGATCAGAGCAACAGCTATGGGTATTGTTGAAGATGTAATAAACGATAAGTATTTCGGATTAATGGTAATTATAAGACATGATCATAGTTTTGTTACCAGGTATGGCCATTGTTCGCAGGTGCTTGTTTCACGAAATGATAATGTAAATAGAGGTCAGACCATCGCATTGGTCGGTAATACTGGACGATCTACGGCACCTCATTTACATTACGAAGTTATAAAAGATGGTAGGCATATTAACCCGTCTGATTTTTTATTAGTTCCAAAAGATTAGTGAATAAAGGAGTTTATATGGAAAAAGCAAACAAGGGTTCAATTACTTTAATTGGAGAAGGAACTTATTTTGAAGGAACTATAAATGTTCCTCATTGCGTCAGAATAGATGGGTCTTTTAAAGGGAAAATTGAAACTACCGAAATTTTAACTATAGGAAATACTGGGGTCGTTGAGGCAGATATAATTGCTAAAAGTGCTATTATTGGTGGAAAAGTAGTAGGAAATCTTGTAGTTGAAGATAGAGTAGAATTAGATGAAAATTCTTCATTGATAGGGGATTTAAAGACAAAAGATCTGATTATTAAAGAAGGCGCAATCTTCCATGGAACATGTGCTATGGAAAACAGTAAGGCTGATATTATTTAAGCTTTTGCCTCTAATAAGATAATCAGTTGTTTCTTACAGATCTCTTTGAAAATCAAGAGGTTGCTGATAAGAGGGATAAATATTGACAGTAATTGTTGGTATTAGCAATCAATATTCAGGAACATTCTTTGAGCATCTTTTCCATTTGAGTAAAAATTCCTTATGTATCTGTCTTTTATGAATCCGGTTTTTTCATAGAGGCTCAACGCTTTTAAATTATTTGTATCCACCTCAAGTGTTAAAATTTTGACTCCATAATTTTTTGCTTCTTTAATCAGGCTTTTTAAAAATTTGAAACCGTTACCTTTATTTTGATATTGTTTATCGATACAGAAATTATTGATATGAAGATTCTCTAAGCAGAGAGAGCAAAAACAGTAACCGGCAATTTTGCTATCTATTTTGAACTTGTAATGGAATGCAAAAGGTAAATTTAATTCATTTTTCAATGATTGATATTCCCATGGATTAGGGTAACACCTTTTTTCAATTTTATGGATTTCTTTTAAATCAGAAATAGTGATTTTTTCAATATTCAAGTTATCTACACTTTGAGGTTTTTACATTTATTAAAAACTAATTAAAATTAAATTCCGAGAAAATAATTTCTTAAAGTAGGAAATTATTTCTATTTAATTTTTAACTTTTTCTTAATCATTCAGGAAAATTCAGCTTTAAAGGCAAAAAAATTAAATAACAACTGTGTTTTTTTTGGTATGCCTCTTGCTACGAAGGAAAATACAAGAGGTTGCCTATGAATGAACTAAAATTAAAAATGATTGCTGAAGCCAGGAAAAAATACAAAAGCATCTATCCTTGTGGTAATAGATCCGATCTGGTAGAATGTTTTACTAAAATGGGTGATCTATTAGCATTTTGGTTCAATACTGAAGACCATAGCACTCATCTTCTGACTCTACCTTTAGAAGATAACGAAATTTAAAGAAATGTTTTAAATAGAAAAAATCTCAATCTTCTGTCTGTACAAATTAATCTTCAGTTTTAATTTATTCAGATTTAATATAATTTGACTAAATATTTAAATGTGATATAGAATTATATGATGTATTCGGGAATAATCCTCTAAGTTATTTTATTTTAATCAGTTGAAGCATTCAATATTTGATTTGATAATAGGCGCTCGTTATATTTTCATATATTTTTTAGCATTTCGTAATTAGATCGTAATAAAAAATTACTAATCACTTCAGCACAGGACTAAACTAATGAGTAGTGAAGCAACAGAAAAACTTATGGGGAAACCAATAATCCATGAAAATAGCTCCAAATGGCACATTCAACAAAAAGGAATGAGTGCTGATGATATTCGTCAGGGATTTCTGGATAATCTTGAGTATAGAATTGCTAAGGATAGAAACACCATAACCTCTCATGACCAATATTTAAGTCTTTCTTATGCAGTAAGAGAACGTCTTGTTGAACGATGGATTGCCAGCAGGCAGAACTATCATAAAAATAATGTTAAACGAGTATATTATCTGTCTATGGAATTTCTGTTGGGACGTTTGCTGGCAGACAACATCATGAATCTTAAGATTACTGAATCATGTGAAGAAGCCACCAGGGAACTGAATTTGAAATTAGAGGAAATTATTGATCAGGAAAATGATGCTGGTTTGGGAAATGGTGGTTTGGGAAGACTTGCAGCGTGCTATTTGGATTCTATGGCAACATTAAAATTACCGGCAGTTGGTTATGGAATTCGCTATGAATTTGGAATTTTCAATCAAAAAATTATAAACGGCTATCAGCATGAGCTTCCCGAGCTCTGGCTTCAGTATCGAAATCCTTGGGAATTTGAACGCCCAGAGTATAAGGTTACCATTAAATTCAATGGTAAAACGATGTTTTACACCGATGCTGCAGGTCATACCAGGATAAGCTGGATAGATACGGATGATGTTATTGCAGTTCCTTACGATATTCCTATACCCGGTTACGGAGTCAATAACGTAAATACTTTAAGGTTGTGGTCGGCCAGGGCTGCTGAAGAGTTCAATCTCCAATATTTTAATAATGGAGATTATATTGGTGCCTGTCAGGATAAAATAAGCAGTGAAAACATCTCAAAAGTTCTTTACCCCAACGATAATAATACCTCCGGTAGAGAACTAAGATTAAAACAGCAGTTCTTTTTTTCATCTGCATCTCTTCAGGATATTATTCGCCGATTCCTTCAGTCTAATAATGATTTTAATGATTTTTCCAATAAGGTTGCAATCCAGCTTAACGATACTCATCCTGCAATTTCTATTGTAGAGTTGATGCGATTATTAATTGATGAACATAAATTAGGTTGGAATGAAGCCTGGCAAATCGTCACAGAAACTTTTGCATATACAAATCATACTCTGATGCCGGAGGCTTTGGAAAAATGGCCGGTCAGTCTGATGAAACGTTTACTACCACGTCACATGGAAATTATTTATGAAATAAACGCCCGTTTTCTACGACAGGTGTCTTTTAAGTATCCTGGCGACATTGACCGTTTACGTCGTATGTCACTTATAGAAGAGGGTTCGGAGCCACAGGTCAGGATGGCTTATCTTGCTATAGTAGGAAGTCATTCAGTTAATGGAGTATCACAACTCCACACACAACTTCTTTCTAATGGATTGGTAAGAGATTTTTATGAAATGTGGCCAGAGAAATTCAATAATAAAACTAACGGTGTTACCCAACGTCGTTGGCTTTATAAATCAAACCCAGCTTTGAGAAATTTAATTTGCAGCAAAATTGGTACTGGATGGGTTACAAATCTCTCAGAGCTGAAAAGATTGGAAGCTTTTGCTTCAGACAATGATTTTCAGTTACAATGGCAGCAGGCAAAACAGATATGTAAAAATGAATTCGTAAAAAAAATTGCCAAGTGGGATGGTTTGCGGATAAATCCAAACATGTTATTTGATGTGCAAGTAAAAAGAATACATGAGTATAAGCGTCAATTATTAAAAATTCTTCATTGCATAGCCTTATATAACAGAATTAAAGATGGAAAAACAGCCGATTTTGTTCCCAGATGCGTTATGTTTGCTGGTAAGTCTGCTCCAGGATATTATATGGCTAAACTTATCATCAAGTTTATTAACAATGTAGCAAATGTAATAAACAGTGATCCCGCTACCAAAGGTCTTCTGGAAGTATACTTTCTTCCGAACTACAGAGTTTCTCTTGCTGAATACGTTATACCTGCGGCGGATCTGTCTGAACAGATATCTACTGCTGGCACTGAGGCGTCTGGTACTGGTAATATGAAATTTGCTCTTAACGGAGCGCTTACCGTAGGGACAATGGATGGAGCAAATATTGAAATAAGGGAACAGGTTGGGGAAGATAATATTTTTATTTTTGGACTATTAGCAGAAGAAGTTGAGGAACTTCGGCGTTGCGGTTATAATCCCCGGGAATATTATCAAAAATCGGTTGAACTGAAAAGAGTTATGGATCTTATTTCATCTGGTTTTTTCAGTCCGGAAGAACCTCATCTCTTTAATCCTATTTTTGATTCTCTTCTTAATCATGGTGATAGATATATGGTAATGGCTGATTTTGATGATTATTTAGAGTGTCAATCTAAAATAGAAAATCTATATGCTAATAACCAATCTGTCTGGACTCAGAAATCTATCCTTAATGTAGCAAACATGGGTAAATTTTCCTCTGATAGAGCTATTCAGGAATATGCTGAAGATATCTGGAAAGTCAATCCATCTGAGGTAGTGCTGAGGGAAAGAAAAATCTGATAAAAAATTTATCCCGATTATTTCTGACTACCGTGTTTAACTGAGTTTGAGATAGTTTTGATTACTACATGGTAATGTGGATGATTTGAAAACTCATAAAATCAGTTATTAAGTAATATGTAAAAAATCGCCTCTTGTAAATTCATCAAGGGGCGATTTTTATCAAATAAAAGGGAGAGCAGATCAAATTAAAAATGGTGAATTTAGTATAGATATTGTGCAATTTTATTTTATGATTAGCAGGTGAAAATGGAATCTAAGAATGTAGTAATTTTAGGAGCCAGTGATAAAACTGACCGTTATTCTTTTAAAGCATTAAAGATGCTAATTGAAAATGGACACACAGTTTTTCCGGTGAATCCGACTATTGAGTCAATTGATGGAATTGCAGTATATAAAAGTATTTTGGACATAGATCAGAAAATCCATACAATTACTATATATATGCGACCTGAGAGATGGGGCATGTATTTACAGGAAATAATAAGATTGAAACCTGTAAGGGTTATCTGTAATCCAGGAACTGAATCATCGGAGCTGGAGAAAGAATTAAGTGATAATGGAATTGAATGTTTGGAGGCCTGCACACTTGTATTATTGCGTTCCAATCGATTTTAAAATTTTGAAGTATATAGGCGCTCAAATTTGAGTACCTATATACAATAATTGTTCCTTAGAATAATAAAGCAAGTCTACCGGTGAAAGTCATTGGTATACCGCCATCAGCAGTAAATTCGCGAAAAAGAAAATTGGCATTTCCTTCGAGTTTTACACTTATTGGAGAGTTTCGGAAAATCAGGAAACCAATAGTGCTGTTCAGATCAAATCCTAAAGCATCAGTTGGTCCACGCCCGTTAGCGTATCCGATTCCACCTGCTGCGCCGATATACGGTGCAAAATTACTCCTTCTTACAGGATAGAAATTTGAACCAATCAGAGCTGAAGCCAAAATGGCGTTATCGAAGTCGGTAGTAACTTCTGCCAGTGCTTTTATGCCAAATAATGCACCGGCATTCCAGATTTTTCCGGCAATCATTTGATAAGAAAGATCATTTGCTCCTAAATTATCAAGAGCACCTGTTCCAAATCCGGCAAAAAAGGCATCTGGTGCCTGAGTTGCAGCTCCATCCTGAGCCGTGCTTCCATTATAGTTTTTACTTCCGTTGTATCCTCTACTGGTAGTATCCATCTGTGCATTTGCGCTTAGGATCGCAAGACAGATTAGAATTCCTGAAATGAAATACTTCATAACATTACCTCCTAATACAAGTGATTAAATGCTTTGCAGAGAATCGCGACACTCTGAGATTTCTTGTAAGCAGGTATTGCAAAAGATATACCTTTATTAAACCAAAATTTTCCATTGGATATCATTCCAAAAAATGTGAGGAATCTGGTAAGGCATGCGCCCTTTATTGGTTACAGCTAGCCATTCAGTCAGCAAGTCAGAATGAAATGCCCTGTTGTTAAGCTTTTTTATTATTATGAAAGGTTTAATTCCCATAAAAGACGTTCTGGCCGCTCAGAAGACATTTTCTACCGAATAAGCTGTTGCGGGACTCCCAGGAAGATCTTTTTGCGCTGAAAAACTTAAAATTTTTTAAAATGAGATCTTCTACGTTTGAAACTGATGTTAAATTTTACAAATGAGTTGTTTTAACTTAAAAAGTCCTTTTCTGGGACCTGGAAGGTTTTTTTTTAAAAAATCAGTTTGGAAATATGAATAGTCCTTCCTGGTTAAGCGTTACTTTGCGTCTTCTCTGTTACAACTTCAAACCAAATAAAGAGATTTTGCAGGAATGAGTTTAAAAGTTGAGGTCAAAATAAAGCAGGATCACCTGAATTGGTGAAACAGTGCAAACCGGTAATAAAAACTGATTTGAAACTATGAGCATTTTTACTCATTACAGGATAATTTTAATATTGATAATTCATTGAAATTAAATAAATTAGGATTAATTGAAAGATAATTAAATAAATTAGTATTTTTAAAAAATTATTGAATACTAAAACAGAGGATCAGATTTCCAGAAGATATGGAAAAGTTGTAAATAAATCTGGATAAGAATTAGTTTTATAGTCTTTATTAATAGAAGATAGAGTTTGATAAAGATTAATAGACTTCAATTTTAATAAGTACCTTTAAAAATTATTACATTTTCCTTTTTTACACAATTCGAAAAAATGAGCGATCAATATCCCCAGACAGTTAGAACAGATAAAACGGAATCGGATTTAAATTCTACTTCTTTTCCAACAATGTCAGATCCTGATGAGATCAATATCCTGGAATATATTTATGTTCTGGTGAAAAACAAGTGGTGGATAATAGGTTTTGCTTTATTGGGGCTTGTATCTGGTTATTTGTTGGCACTTATTAAAGGACCCACCTTTAAAGCCGAAGCGATTATTGCAGCTAAGGAAAATGAGAATAAATCTGCTCCCAATCTCTCTGGCTTAGGAGCTTTTGGGGGATTGGTTGCCAGCCAGTTGAACATAGGGGGAAATCCTGGTTTAGACAAGATAGATCTTATACTGGGAAGCAGGAAGTTTAATGCCGAACTGGTTGAAAAGTATGGCCTTTTGCCACAGGTGATAAAAAATCTTTATCCAAAGGTATATAAGACCTGGTACGATACTGTAAAAAATGAGTGGAAAGAGGGTTTTGAGAAACCCAACCTATTGGCAATCGGTGCGGCTGTGAGCAGTAGTATTCTTAAAAGGGAGTTAAACAACAATAATACCATGACTATCATGGTAAATAGTAAAGATAGCACCTTCGCAGATACACTTCTTTCCAAATGTCTTCAATACCTGAATATCTATATCAAAGATATGGTGTTGTGTGAAGCCAGAGAGAACGTCAGTTATCTGGATAAGCAGCTTGAGATTGTTGCAGATCCCCTGTTGCGAGAGAAACTTCAGGGTTTGATAGCAAACGAAATTGAAAAAGAGATGTTAGTGAGCAAGGAGGCTTTCAGGGTGGTGGACCCACCGATAAGGGTAATAGAATATAGAATAAAGAAAATTCTTCCAATTATTTTCTTTATGGCAGGCGGTTTTATTGCATTGCTGGTTGTTATAGTCAGCCACAGCATATCCAATTGTGTAAAATTACCACATGATAGGTATTATTTAAAAATGATAAAGAAGAATTTATTGATAAATAAAAGAGATTAAATAAAGAAACTTGTGTCCTTTCGGCATGTTTTTATCAAGCTATCTATCGATTATAGCTTCTTTTTAGGCTAATTTTTTGGAGCTGGTATTGATAGTAGCACATTTAATTTGATAAATAGGAGAAGAGATAAAATGTCAAGATCTCATCAGGATATTAGAGCTGATATTTTGAATTTAGTTAAAGAGTATTATGATGCCAGATTTCAGAAAAGTGAGTTTATACCTGGAATTACACCTGTAAGGTATGCTGGTAGAGTTTTTGATTTTCGAGAGATATCTTCGCTAGTTGATTCATCTCTAGATTTTTGGCTTACAGCAGGACGTTTTACCAAAGAGTTTGAATTGGAATTTGCTTCCTTTTTAGGTGCAAAATATTCTTTTTTGGTTAACTCCGGTTCATCGGCAAATCTGGTTGCTTTTACAGCTCTCATGTCACCATTGTTAAAAGAGAAAAAACTTAATCCGGGCGATGAAGTTATTTCTGTTGCTGCGGGTTTTCCTACAACATTGAATCCTATTATTCAGAATGGTTTAATACCGGTGTTTATAGATGTAGAAATAGGAACCTATAATGTAATAGTTGAGCAAGTGAAAAAAGCAATAGGCCCTAAAACTAAAGCAATTTTCCTGGCTCATACATTAGGGAACCCTTTTAATATAGATGCAATTGTGGAAGTTTGTAGAAAACATGAATTGTTCCTTATTGAGGACTGTTGTGATGCATTAGGATCTACCTACAAGAATAAATTTGTAGGTACATTTGGGCATGCTGCTACTTTTTCTTTTTATCCTGCACATCATATCACTATGGGCGAGGGTGGTGCTGTTATAACTAATGATGCATTTTTATCTAGGGCTATAAGGTCACTTAGAGACTGGGGCCGGGACTGTTATTGCAATGGAGGAGATAATAATACGTGTGGCAAGCGTTTTACTGGTAAATATGGAAATTTACCTGCGGGGTACGACCACAAATATGTTTATTCTCATATTGGCTATAATTTGAAGGCTACCGATATGCAGGCAGCTATAGGCGTGGAACAGTTAAAAAAACTGCCTGAGTTCTGCTCGATAAGAAGGAAAAATTATAAAAATTGGATGGAAGGTTTTAAAAAATTTGAAGATAAATTTATTCTTCCAAGGGCTCTTTCAGAATCGGATCCTGCTTGGTTTGCATTTCCAGTTACTGTGAGAGAGGATGCTGGATTTACCAGAACAGAGTTAACCAACTATCTTGATTATCACAAAATCGAAACCAGAAATCTCTTTGGTGGAAATTTGTTAAAACAGCCTGCATATTCAGGAATCAACTGCAGAATAGCTGATACTCTGGATAATACCGACCGGATTATGAATGACACATTCTTTTTAGGAACATTTCCAGGTATTACCGAGGCACAAATAGCTTATTCTATCGAAAAGATAGAATCTTTCTTAAATTCAAAAAAGTTATAAGATTAACTGAAGGTGTATAGCTTATATGAAAGTGGTAATTCTTGCTGGCGGATTTGGGACACGTATAAGTGAAGAATCTCAGATTAAACCCAAACCAATGATTGAAATCGGTCAGAAACCTATAATATGGCACATAATGAAAATATATTCTTATTATGGTTTTAATGAATTTATTGTTTGCCTAGGCTATAAAGGATACGTAATAAAGGAGTACTTTGCACATTATTTTTTACATGAATCTGATGTAACATTTGATTTTTCTAACGGTAATCAGCCTACAATTCACAAGCACTCGGTAGAACCCTGGAAAGTGACTCTAGTCAATACTGGGTTGAATACCATGACAGGTGGGAGAGTGAGAAGAATACGCGATTATGTGGGGAATGAAACATTTATGCTCACCTATGGAGATGGTGTTTCTGATGTTAATTTAATGGAGTTATATGAATTTCATAGGAAACATGGGAAAATCGCAACTGTAACTTCTGTGCAGCCTGCGGGCCGTTTTGGTGTGCTGGAAATTGATTCTGACAATTCTGTGATTGGATTTAATGAAAAACCAAAGGGTGACACGACTTGGATAAATGGTGGTTTTTTTGTAATGGAGCCTTCAATTTTTGATTATCTGGAGGATGATATGACAGTTCTTGAGCATCAACCACTTGAAAAACTGGCCAGAACAGGTGAATTAAAATCCTATAAGCATTTTAATTTCTGGCACCCTATGGATAAACTTAGTGATAAGGTTTATCTGGAAAACCTATGGAATTCCAACAATGCACCATGGAAAATCTGGCAGGAATAAAAATAGATGATAGATATTGATTTTTGGAGAACTAAAAAGGTATTGATAACAGGTCATACCGGTTTCAAAGGATCATGGTTGTGTCTTCTTCTCAATAAAATTGGAGCAAAAGTTTATGGTTATTCTCTGGATGCTCCAACCCAGCCAAATTTATATAGCGAGGCTTCAATTGAGAAAAAAGTTAAGTCATTTAAAGGTGATATCAGAGACTTGGAAAATCTGAAGGATTTTTTTCGCAGAGTAAATCCGGATATTGTGATTCATTTGGCAGCCCAACCAATTGTTAGAGAATCTTATAAGGATCCAATAAGTACTTATTTAACAAATGTCTTAGGTACTGCAAATGTATTTGAGGCTGTAAGACAGTGCAAATCGGTTAGAGTGTGTTTAAATGTAACTACAGATAAGGTCTATGAAAACAAGGAATGGCATTGGGGTTATCGGGAAAATGACAGGTTAGGTGGATACGATCCATATTCAAGCAGTAAAGCTTGTTCGGAGCTTGTTACTAACAGTTATCGATTATCCTTTTTCAATCCTAGGGATTATCATGATCATAGAGTTGCAATCGCCACTGCTAGAGCCGGAAATGTGATTGGTGGCGGAGACTGGGCTAATGATAGAATTATCCCAGACTGCATACGGGCAATCAAGAAACGAAACGCCATAATTATTAGAAATCCATCCTCTACCAGGCCATGGCAACACGTGCTGGAACCATTGGGTGGATATTTGCATTTATGCAAACATTTGTTTACGGATGGTGCTTCTTATAGTGAAGCGTGGAATTTTGGACCAGATGAGGATGATATTAAAAGTGTCAGATATGTCGTAGAAAAAGTGTGCAAATTATGGGGTGAAGGTGCTGCATTTATAGAGAAAAATGAAAAAGGACCACATGAATCTTCTTTTTTAAAGTTAGATTGTTCCAAAGCAAAATCCAGGCTTATGTGGTCTCCAGTGTGGAACTTAAATAAGGCACTGGAGAAAACGATTGAATGGTACAAATGTTACTCGGCTAATGATAATGTAAAAAACATGTGTTTAAAGCAGATTGATGAGTGGATTGAAGCTAACAATTAAAAAAGTTGATATTTAATATGAAAATGAGAGTGGCAGATTTTATTACATCTAAGCTTTATGATGCCGGTGCAGAAAAAGTATTTATGGTTACCGGCGGAATGATAATGCATTTAACAGACGCAGTCTTTTCACATAAAAAGCTGAAGTTTGTATGTTGTCATCATGAACAAAGCGCAGTGATGGCTGCTGAAGCTTATGCAAGGTTGAGAACCGGGAAGATTGGTGCGGCTTACGTAACTGCGGGGCCTGGAGCACTTAATACCTTAACAGGTGTAGTTGGTGCTTTTGTAGACAGCGCACCTTGTGTTATTGTAGCCGGTCAGTCAAAGGCTGCCCTTGCAAAAATTACTAAAACCAGACAATTTGCTCTTCAGGGATATAACACTCTGCCAATTTTTGAAAAAGTAACTAAATACGCAGTAATGTTGGATGATATAAAAAGGGTGCGGTATGAAGTTGAAAAAGCGATTCATATTGCATTAGAAGGTCGTGTAGGACCGGTTTGGATAGAATGCCCTGTGGATGTACAAGGAATGTGGTTTGATCCGGATGATTATGAAGGGTATTTGAGTGATGAAAAAGAAACGAGTGTTACATTTAGTGACAATGATGACAAGATAGAGGAAATTGTAAAAGCTCTGCAAAATGCAAAAAGACCCTGTATTTTAGCCGGAGCCGGAGTTCGTTTGTCAGGTGCTGTGGAGTTATTACATGAAACAGTAGAAAGGACCGGTATACCAATACTCACATCTCGTTTAGGAATGGATCTTATTGGTAATGATCATCCATTATTTGTAGGACGACCGGGGACATACGGAGAGAGAGCTGCGAATTTTGCAGTGCAAAACTGTGATTTTTTATTAGTTCTTGGTTGCAGACTTGGTATTGGTTTAGTAAGTTATGAATACCAGAAATTTGCTGAAAAAGCAATAAAGGTTATTGTAGACATAGACAAAGAAGAGCTTGAAAAACCATCAGTTATCCCGGATATAAAAGTACATTCTGATGCAGGCCAATTTTTAAAGAGGTTTTTAAATAAAATTGGTAAATGGCATTTTTCGAATCCTGAATGGATTGAACGTATTCAATTGTGGAGGGAAAAATATCCTGTTGATTTAGATGAATACAAAAATGAGACACAAGGAATTAACTCTTATCATTTTATGAGACGTTTTTCAGAAATGGTTTCTTCAGATTCGATTTTCCTTGTTGATACTGGTTCTTGTTTTCATGTACATGCACAGGCATTTAAGGTTAAAGAAGGACAACGTCATGTAATTACCGGTGGGCTTTCCACTATGGGATATATGCCAGCTTCAATAGGTATAGCATCTGCAGATTTATCGAGACCTGTTTACTGCATTACTGGAGATGGGTCAATACAAATGAATTTGCAGGAAATTCAGACAATTGTAGGATACAAATTGCCTATTAAAATAATTATGATTAGTAATAACGGTTATCTGCTTATACGTCATACTCAGAATAATTTTTGCAGTGGGCATTTTATAGGTGAAAGTCCGGAAACCGGAGTGACTATTCCTGATATGTCAAAAATAGCAAATGCTTTTGGTATTAAATACTTCAGACTGGATAACATTAAAAACTTTGATCAAATAATTACAGAAGTAATAAATCATAAAGAATGCTTAATATGCGAGGTAATAACACCTTCTAATCAGATGTTAATACCAAGAGTAGCTTCCAAGCAACTTCCAGATGGCAAGATGGTTTCGATGCCTTTTGATGATATGTACCCTTTTCTTCCACGCGAAGAGTATGAACAGGCGAAAAAATTTAGCAGCTAATGTCAAAGGCTCACACTTGAAGAAAACAAGAGTTGCAATTTTAGGCAGTGGAAACATAGGTACTGATTTATTGGTTAAAATCCAGCGGTCTCCTTTATTAGAATGTAGTTGTTTTATAGGGAGGAGATGCGACTCCCCAGGGATAAAAAAAGCGATAAGTATGGGGGTTAAAATATCAGATAAAGGAATTGAGGCTATAAAAAGTGATCCCTCAATATGTGATATAGTATTTGATGCCACATCTGCACAGGATCACCAGATACATGCACCTGTTTTGAAGAGTATGAATAAGTTTGTAATAGATATGACTCCCAGTCATGTGGGAAAAATGTGTGTTCCTGCTGTAAATCTTAAAGATTGTTTACAATATAGTAATGTAAACATGGTTACCTGCGGAGGCCAGGCATCCATACCTATATCATACGCAATAGCAAAAATCCATCAAGATATTGAATATATAGAAGTAGTATCAAGTATCGCTTCCAGAAGCGCAGGTCCGGCAACCAGAGCAAATTTGGATGAATACATTCATACTACAGAAGAGGGAAATGCATGGTTTTCTAAAAGCAAAAAGGTGAAAGCCATTCTGAATTTAAATCCAGCTCAACCTTGTATCGACATGCAGACTACTGTTTTTGCCAAAATAAAATATCCTGATATGGCTGCAATAACAGACGAGGTTGAAAAGATGGTTAAGGTTATTCAAGAGTATGTGCCTGGATATCAGTTGATTATTTCTCCAACCCTGGAGAATGGGCGAATAATTACCATGGTAAAAGTTCAGGGTCTAGGTGATTTTCTTCCCAGATATGCGGGTAATCTGGATATAATCAATTGTGCTGCTATAGCAATGGCTGAAGAGTACGCAAGAAGCATCACAGAACTGGAGAAAAGATGAAGCGGATTCTCATAAGTGATCCTACTTTGCGGGATGGATCACATGCAGTAAAACATCAGTTGACACTGGAACAGTTATCAGTTTATGCTTCAGCAGCAGATAAAGCCGGAATACCCATCGTGGAGGTTGGTCATGGTAACGGCCTGGGTGCGTCGTCATTGCAGGTTGGTGAAAGTCTTTTTTCTGATCTTGAAATGTTACAAGTAGTCAAGCAACATCTGACCAAAAGCAAATTGGGAGTTCATGTTATTCCCGGTTTTGCTACAATTAAGAAAGACCTTTCACCTTTGATCTCCTTAATTGATGTGGTAAGGGTGGCATCGCATTGTACAGAAGCAGATATTACCGCACGCCATATAGATTTTGCAAAGAACAAAGGAAAAGTGGTGTATGGGGTATTGATGATGAGTCATATGGCGACAGCAGATATTTTGGTTGAAGAATGTATGAAAATGGAATCATATGGTGCAGATGGTGTTATACTTATGGATTCTGCAGGGTCTTATTTTCCATCTGATGTTAAAGAAAAAATTGGTGCTATAGTAAATAAAATCACTATTCCAGTCGGTTTCCATGCACATAACAATTTGGGTTTGGCTATTGCTAATTCTATTGCTGCTGTTGAGGCTGGAGCACTTTTATTGGATGGTACAATAAAAGGATTTGGGGCAGGAGCAGGGAATGCACAACTGGAGGTTTTAGTTGCTGTACTTGGAAAAATGGGATATGAAACAGGAATAGATTTATACAAAATTTTAGACGCTTCAGAAATTGCAGAAAAAAATCTATTGAATACCTTACCCACAATAAAGCCAACTAGCATCGTTAGTGGTTTGTCTGGTGTATTTTCGGGATTTGCAATTCATGTGGATAGAGTGTCTAAAGAGTTTGGTGTTGATCCACGAGATGTGTTTTTTGAATTAGGGAGAAGAAAAATCGTTGCAGGTCAGGAAGACATAATAGTGGAAGTTGCAGCAGAATTATCAAAAAGGTGCTTTGATGCTAACCGATAAACAAAAAAGAATTATAAATAGGGATTGTGAAGAAATATTTCCGGAGTTGTGTAAATTTGCGGAAGACCTGAGAGATTCTTCATTGCTTATTACAGGTGGAACCGGATTTATGGGGACCTGGATAACTGAGGTTATTACCTTTTTAAACGATTCTTTCTCTTTGGATATTAAACTTTTTCTAATGGCTAGAAATGCACATCAGTTAATAAACATTCTTCCTCATATCGCAAAGCGAAAAGATGTTACTCTGATTTCAAGTGATGTATCTGTTATTTATGAACTGCCTGATCAAATTAACTATATAATTCATGCAGCAGGTTCACCTGATAACCGACTGAATGCAAATGACCCTTTAAGGGTGGTTCGGACGATAGTAAATGGAACTGCTTCATTACTGGACAGTGCTTCCAGACTTCAGGACCTCAGAAGAATTGTCAATATCAGCTCTGCGTCTATCTATGGCAATCAGCCAGAGGAAATAACAAGAATTCCCGAGAAATTCTACAGTGGACCGGATATAAATTTAGCTATGTCAGCATATGCTGAAGGTAAAAGAATGTCAGAGGTGCTATGTAGTATATACAGGACTCAATATCGTATGGAAATAGTTACAATTCGACCGTTTGCCTTTATTGGTCCTTATCAATCATTGGACAGACCCTGGGCTATAAATAATTTTCTTTCCGACGCATTGAACAAAGGGCCGATAAGAATATTAGGGGATGGTTCGACGGTTAGAAGTTATATGTATCCCAGTGATATGGTAAACTGGGTTTTGAATATACTTCTAAGAGGGAAAAACGGTTTTGTATATAATATGGGCAGCACAGAAGAGATTAAATTAATGCAATTAGCTCAAAAAATAGCATCATTTTTTTCTGATAAGATAGACATTCAGTCTAATATCGCGCCGGTTTCCAATAAAATCAGCAGATTAATTCCAGATACATCATTAGCCGAAAAAGATCTTCAATTAAGATTGACTGTAAGTTTGGATGAAGCGCTTTTTCGTTCAATAGAGTGGTTTAAAGAAGATAGAAGAATAAATAGTTAAACAGAGTGGCAGAAATGATAAACCCAGTAATTGAAGAAGATTTACAATATATACTTAGTTCTGAATTGCCATGGGAATCTTTTTTTGGCAAGACAATCTTAATTTCAGGTGCAAGTGGATTATTGCCATCATACCTTGTAGAAACTCTTTTGTATCTGAATTCAAAAAAGTTGGGACCGCCTGTTAAAATAGTAGGAATAGTAAGGAATAAGGAAAAAGCCAGAAATCGTTTCAGGTGTTACGAAAACATAGATGATCTAATATTATTGAACCAGGACGTTTGCAATCCGATTGCTTATAATGAGCCTGTTCATTTCGTAGTTCATGCGGCAAGTCAAGCCAGCCCTAAATATTATGGTATTGATCCTGTGGGAACATTAAATGCTAACATTATTGGTACAAAGATACTATTGGAATTTGCAAAAAATAATACAGTGGAAAGCTTTCTTCTGTTCAGCAGTGGAGAAGTTTATGGGCAACTACCAAATTTTAAACGCAGGATAGGTGAAAATGATTATGGTTACCTGGATCCCACAAATATCAGAAGTTGCTATGCAGAAAGCAAGCGCATGGCTGAGA
>Ga0209723_1000702_pt1 | contig 59866 bp, 39 predicted proteins | sample BiotimSIPDNA_2_FD_185750 | JGI IMG/M metagenome (GOLD analysis project Ga0209723, IMG submission 185750) | Anaerobic biogas reactor microbial communites from Washington, USA - Biogas_R2 time_0 SIP DNA (SPAdes) (version 2) | ecosystem: Engineered > Bioreactor > Anaerobic > Unclassified | place... | reverse complement strand
CGAATGAAGGCGCGACGCGCGGCCTCATAATACATGGGAGTCGTCAGTTGAGCGCTGGGAAAGAGCCACTGTCGGCTGCGGTGGGTCTTCCAGACCTCCCGAAGCATCTGCAGAATCGGCTCGGTCAACCCCACCAAAAACCTCCCCAACTGTTCACTTTTCCTATTGAATTATCCGCCCAAATCGATATACTGTACGCATGAACATATACACGCCCCGCCACAATCCCCTCGACCTCCTCCGCGATCACCCCCACCGCCCACCGCCCGAATTGGAATTCTCTCCGTTTGTTGACCAAAACGATCCCCACCGCTCACAGCCCAATTCGGAATTCTCTCAGTCTGTTGACCAAAACAATCCCCACCATCCACCACTCGAGCCCAAGCCGCGGCAACTCCGCAATCCGCCCTTCACACAAACACGCCCGCACGACGCATACAAACTCGGAACCAAGACTCCAAATCCCCGTGCTCGGTTCCCCAAAGAAATCGCCGGTTCCTGCCACCGCCGCTCCCGCTCCCCCCGCCAGCTCCAAAACAACCCGCATCTGCCCGCTCCCCCATGGAGAGGGGCCTGCCGGTTCCGCACCCCCAGAATCGCCGTAACTCCATGCGTCGCCGAACCTTAGCTACTCCATGGCTCATGCACCTATCGATCGACGTTTGCGCCACCGAACGCACCAACCGTCCCATGGCTTGGCTCGCGATAGACGAGTCTTCCGGCAGGCCTTATCGTTGGCTCCGGAGAGCCAACCTGCGCACTTCGGGTTGGCGTCAACTAGCCCAGCATCTTTTCGGCGGCCGTCCTGGCCTCAGCAAGCGCATCGGCGATGCCCTCGGGCTTCTTGCCGCCGGCCTGGGCCATGTCGGGACGCCCGCCGCCGCTCCCCTGCACCTTCACGGCCGCCGCCTTCACCCAGGCCACGGCGTCACAGCCCTTTTCCACCAGGTCGCGGCTCAGACCGGCCACGAGCATGACCTTGTCGTCGCCTTGCTTCGCGGCCAGCATCGCCGCGACGGGCGAGGCCTTGCGGCGCAACTGGTCGATCAATTGGCGGAGCACGTTCGGGTTCGCGCCGGAGACTTCGGCAGCGATCACTTTCGTGCCGGCGATTTGAACGGCGCCGCTGAGGAGCTTGTCGACCGAAAGGGTGTCGGACACAGCCCCGGCCGAGGCCTTCTTCTTCAATTCGCGAATCTCTTTGGCCATGGCCGCGACCCGGTCGGGAATCTCGTCGGCGGGGATTTTCAGTGTGGCGGCAAGCCGGGAGAGAACCGCCTCGTTTTTCTGAACGTGGGCGACGGCTCCGGCGCCGGTGAGGGCCGTGATTCGCCGCGTTCCCGCCGAAACGCTCTCCTCGCCCACGATCTTGAACAGGCCGACCTGCCCGGTGTTGGTCAGGTGGGTTCCGCCGCAGAGTTCCTTGCTGTAGTCACCCATCGACACGACGCGGACGACGTCGGGATACTTCTCGCCGAACAGCATGACCGCCCCGGCCTGGCGAGCCTCTGGCACGGTCATGCTCTGGCAGGCCACTGGATCGCCTTGAGTGACGCAGACGTTCACTTCGGCCTCGATCGCGGCCAAGGTGTCGGCCGGCACGGCCTTGGGATTGGTGAAGTCGAAGCGCAGCCAGTCGGCGTCGACCTTGGAGCCCTGTTGCTCGGCATGCTGGCCCAGGTGTTTCCGCAAGGCGTGGTGCAGCAGGTGCGTTGCCGAATGGGCGCGGCGGATCGCCTGGCGGCGCGATTCGTCCACGCGAGCGGTCACCTTGGCGTTCAGTGCCAATTTGCCCTCACGGAGATGGCCCAGGTGCAACACCAGTTCGCCGTCGACTTGGGTGTCGGTCACCTCGAAGCGGAAGTTCTTGCCGACAATCTCGCCGTGGTCGCCCACCTGTCCGCCCTTTTCCCCGTAGAAGGGAGTCTTGTTCAGGACGACGGTGATCGGCTGCGCGTGGCCGACGTTGTCGGTCTGGTCGCAGAGCTTTCCGCCCGCGATGATACCCGCCACCGTTGCCTCTGCTTCGGCCTGCTCGTAGCCGAGGAACTCGGTGGTATGGACCACCTTCTTGAGCGCTTCGAGCGGCCCGGTTTGGAAGAGGGCGCCTTTCTCCGCCGTGCCGGAGATTTCTCCGTGCCGGACCATTTCGGCGCGATAGCCGGCCCAATCAAACGTGAAGTTGTGCTCGGCCGCCATCGCTTCGAACAGTTCCGGCGGGACGCCGTACGTCTGATACATTTCGGCCGCTTCGGCGCCGGAGACGACTCCCCGATCGGCCGACTTCATCTGGGCGAAGACCTTCTCGATTCGAGCCAGGCCGCCGTCGATCGTACCCAGGAAGTTGGCCTCCTCGCCTTCCAGCACCTGGGCGACGCGTTTGACGGTGCCGCTCAGTTCGGGATAAGGATTCTGCATGAGCTGGGCCACGACGGGCACGAGCTTGTGGAGAAAAGGCTCGCGGACGCCCATCTGATGGCCGTCGAGCACGGCCCGCCGAAGCAATCGCTTGATGACGTACTTCTCCTTGTTGGGACCCGGATAGACGTTTTCGTGGACCGCGAAGGCGCACGCCCGAATGTGGTCGGCGATGCGGCGCAATCGCCGGCCGTTCTCGGTTCCCGGCTCGTATTCCTGTCCGCAAACTTCCGCGGCCGCCTCGACCAGCGGGCGGAAGATGTCGATGTGGAAATTCGTTTCCACTCCCTGCAGCACGGCCGCGGTTCGCTCCAGCCCCATGCCGGTGTCGATGTTCTTGCTCGGCAGGGGGCGCAGGTTGTCGGGCGGATCGCCGACGCGATTGAACTGGGTGAACACGAGATTCCAGATCTCGACCTCGCCGAAATCGGTATGGTAGTAGATCTCGCTGCACGGGCCGCAGACGCCGTCGGGACCCTGGCTGGGGGCGTTGGCAGGCCAGAAGTTCTCGTCCTCGCCAAGACGCTGGAGCCTGGCGGCCGGCAGCTTGATCTCATCGATCCAGATCGCGGCCGCTTCGTCGTCGTCGAGGTAGACGGTAGCCGAGAGCCGGTCGGGACTGAGGCCGAGCCACTTCTTGTCGGTGAGGAATTCCCAGGCCCAGTGGATCGCCTCGCGTTTGAAGTAGTCGCCGAAGCTGAAGTTGCCCAGCATCTCGAAGAAGGTGTGGTGATAGGCCGTGCGTCCTACGTTGTCGATGTCGCCGGTGCGGAGGCATTTCTGGCAGGTTGCAGCGCGGGTGAATTCGAGCTTGCAGCGACCGAGGAAATGGTCCTTGAACTGATTCATGCCCGCGGGAGTGAACAGGACCGACGGATCCCAGCGCGGGACGAGGACGTCGCTGGGTCGACGGGTGCAACCTTTCGAGACAAAGAAATCAAGGTACTTCTCGCGGAGTTCGTCGGTCTTCATGGCGGGGCAAGGGGCGTTGGAGACGTCCCGTTCCGATGTAGGGATGCTTGATATAACTCGTTATCGCCACAACTTTTACGCGTGCGTTCGTGTCATGAACCGCCAGGGCATGGCAACACCGAATCCCCCATGATACCGGTTTGCGGGAAACGTGAAAAGGCAGTGTTTGGCGGCGTCCGGGCCGATCAACGGACGAGCATCCAAGCGGCATGCCGAGGAGACCACGATCGGATGGCGCAGCAGAAGTTGACAACGAATGACCAATGCCATGGACGAGAACTGCTGCTCCGCGGTTTACGGTGGATCACGTGGTGGTCGACGTGAAGGAAGTGGAGGCGTACGTTTTTCAGGCCGTAACGTTTCATCCCATTTACGTTGCACCGATGTGCGGTTCGGATGAACCAGATTCCTTCCGTCCGCCTGCCTGAGCGCAAATCGCCTTTTCATCGGAGTACCCTGCCGATAGAATGTTGCGACCATGGCAAAGAAAGAGAATAAGATCCTGCAAGCCGGCTGCGTTCCTTTTCGTTTCCGAAAGGAGCGACTCGAGATCTGCCTGATCACCACGCGCAAGGGGCGTTGGGGATTCCCCAAAGGGATCATCGATCCGGGCGAAACGCCGGAGCAGACGGCGCTCAAGGAAGCTGAGGAAGAGGCCGGTCTAAGCGGGAAAGTCAACGGCAAGGCGATCGGCTCTTATCGCTACCGCAAGTGGGGTGTCGAACTCGTGTGCACCATGTTCCTGATGAAGGTCACCTCGATCGAGGATCACTGGGAGGAGTCATGGCGGCAGCGGGAGTGGTTCTCGCTCGATGCCGCCCGGCAGATTCTCGATCGGGAAGAACTTCTTCCGCTGGTGGATGCTGCCGAGGCGCGGCTCACCAAGCAGGTTGCCAAGAAGACGTAGCGGATCGCAGGTCGCTCAGGCGGCCGCGGCGCCGGCTGGCACGCTGTTGCTCCGATCGCTGCTGCGTTGCTGTGCGTATCGGTCCGCGTCCTGGCGGATGGCGATCATCGTGCCGGCCAGGAAGTAGAGGATCATGTTGATCATCGGGACGAGCGTCACGTCGTGGAACATACCGTTGACGAAGTAGTTGGCGAAGAAAGCCAGGAAGAGCAGGGCGAACTGGCGCATCCAGAGGGGCGTGTCGGGATCGCGCCAAACGGACCACGCGTCGCGCAGCCATAGGGCGAGGACAATCGCGAACAGTCCGGCGCCGACCAGACCCAACTCGACCAGGAAGTTGAGCAGGACATTGTGCTGGATAAAGGGCTCCGCCTTTTCCAGGGGCAGGCCCCAGGGCCGCTGGCTCAGGTACTGGTCGTGTTCCTCCTCGTAATGGGCGAACCCGCAGCCGGTCAGGGGTCGGTCGGCGAACATCTTCAGTGCCACGACGGCCAGGATCGGCCGCAGCTTGACCGAATCGGCGGTGGCGGCAGCCGTCTGGGCCTTGTCGCGTTTGAAGCGGAGCAGGCTTTCCCACTGGGTGGCGCCGACGGCGCCGGCAACCAGGAGGCAAGCGGCCAGTATGGGCAGCCGGAATTGTCGCGGTATGGCAAGGCCGCCGATCGCGACCAGGCCGAAACCTGCACCGAGCCAGGCCGTTCGGGTCATGGTGGAGTAGACGCCGGCCATGAGGAGCAGGGCGGTCGCCCCCAACAGCATGCGGCCGAGCCGGCCCGTGTTCGGCCAGAGGAGAACGGTCGATGCCAGGCACAGCCCAAGCAGGATTCCCGCCCCGGCCGGGTTCATTAAGGGTCCGCGGGCGCGTCCGAGGAACTCCAGGTTGTCGGTTGCCGCGACGTACTTGGGATAGACGAGCCAGGTCAGGCCGTGTGTTTCGGCGACGGCCGTGACGCCAAGATAGACGCCGAACGCGGCAAATGCGGCGAGCATGCCGATGACGGTTCGTTTCGTGTAGTCCGCATGCCGGGCAACCCAGTAGACGCCGAGCGGCAGGAGGTGGTAGAAGAGCAATTGCGAAAGGGGGCGCGAGTCGGCGTGGCGGAAGTCGAAGGCGACAACATTGGCGACGACAACCAGATAAAAAGCCCCCAGGAAGAGGTCGGCTCGCGTCAAGGGCCGCGGTACGGTCGCACCGGTCAGGCGGGCGACGGCATAGTAGGCGATCAGGGCCCCCCAGAGCAGGCGATCGAGCGAAATCTGCACCGGACCGGCGGAGAAGTGGAAGAAGAAGGGTCCCAGGCAAACACCCGCGGCCAGGACAAGCAGGCATCCTGCCACCAGGCCGCCTCGGCGGTAGAAGAAAACCAGCCACAGGGCGGCGACCAGAGCGAGTAAGGCGAGTACGGCGATCATCAGGGTCTCATGAGCGTTGGCCTCACATCACGCCGAGCCGACGCGGCGGAGGGCTTCCTTCAGTGTCATCCCGGCATCGCCGTTTTGCGAGAAATCACGGTCCGGCATCCGTAGATCCTGTTGGATCGAGGTCAACAGTTCTGCTTCGATCGGCTGCCGTAGCGGCTTGGTGCCGGTGCCAGCGGGAGCAGTCACTCTCACCGGTTCCGTTCGTGGCGGAGCAGGCCGAGACTCTCTTTCGTCGTTCTGCAAAGCTTGCGTCCTGTCGGGGGATTCGAGCACGACCACCACCTCGGGGCTGCTTTGACTTAATTCCCACTCGGCACCGGGCATGGGGGCCGTGAGAACGAGGAGTCCCATTCCTGCCAGCAGGCCGGCTACGGCGCCGACCAGGACGATGAGTTTGCGTCCGGGACCGGCTGGCCGGGTGCCTACGGTCGGCACGTCGATGCGTCCGATGAGGCTGGCCGCATCCGCACCGGCCTGGGCGGCTTCGGCTTGCGACAGATCGTCTTCAGCCTGGCGAAGCAGTTCGGCGCAGTTGGCGGTTTCCGCCAGATTCGAGCCGTAGGCTGCCCGGAGCGAGGCGAGCCGAGCCAGCCGCTTGTCGAGGTCGTCGAGGCGTAGTTGCAGCGACTCCCGCTGTTTCTCCTGGAGCCGCAGTTCGAGTTCCAGGCCGGAGATGGCTTCCGACAGTTCGGCGTGGATATTCCGGCGCACTTCCTGCTCCGATTCGCGGGCGGCGATGACCGCGGGGTGGATGTCGGACATCGTGCCGAGCAGGGTCGCCGTTCTCAACTGGGCGATGACCAAGCCTTCCTTCAGTTGGCGGAGGCCGGGCTGTGATTCGATCAGGCGGTTGGGAGTTGCCACCAGCCGCTGGGGATCTTCCCGGGCTGCCTTGAGCAGATCCATGAGTTCCACAGTAGAATTGCGGCTGTTCTGAACCTGTCGCAACTCGTTGCGGATCTCGGTTGCCATGCGTTGGAGCGAGGTCTCGCCCGTCAGGGAGTTCTGAAGCATTCGCAGATCGCCCAGGTCTTCGCCGACTTCGGCTTCGGTCTTAGCGACTCTCGTTGTGGCTTCGTCCAGGTTCTTTCGGGCCAAGTCTACGGCACGGCGAAGTTCCACCGACATGCTCTTGGCGGTGTCATCCCGCAATTGCTGGTAGTCTTGTTCCAACTGGTCTCGGACGGCGGCAACGAGCGCAACGGCGCGTTGCCGGTCGCGGTCGCGTACGGTCAAGTAGAAGACCTCGGTCCGTCCCAACTCGGCGCCTTTGGGAGGAGTCAGGGCGACGTTTTCGCGGAAATCGTCGACTTCCTTTTCCGTCGGCCAGGGAGCGGAAGGATACTGCCGTCTTGCCGGAGGTCCGACGATTTCGAGGGCGGCGGCCAGCACGGCGCGGCTCTTGGCCAGTTCGAGCACGGTTTCCTGGGCGGTGCGCCGTTCTTCGGAGTGGCCGAATTTTCCCGGCCCCAGGGCGTTGTTGGCAGCCTCGTTGCGAATCGTCAGGGCCTGCGAAGCGTCCCATTCGGACGGTTTCAACGCGGCAAAGACGGTGGTTGCCGCCGCGATCAGGACGGCCGGCAAGATCCAGCGCCAACGATATCTGTACAGCCACGCCACCAGTTGTGCCGGGTCAACGTACGTCGGTCTAATGTCCTGCATTCTGTGCTCCCGTCGAGGATGCCGTTTCAAGGAGCCGTGCGGCGCCCGGCACCTACTCTGCCCCTGCAAGTATGGCATCTGGATTACCGTCTCGACGTGTTGACGTAGCCGTTGGTGATCGTCTTTCCTCCTCGCCATGTTGACAAAAGGCAACGTGTACGGCTCGAATCCGGAGCAAATCGCAGAATCGGGACAATCGGAGTTCGAGCCGGCCGCGGCGAACTCCTTCTGCCGTGGGAGTCACGGTGTCGAGCGAGGTTTTTTCGCTCCGAAAGCCGGGTGAAATCGTTTGCTTTCGCGTGGAGGTAACGGAGAGTTGTTACGAGCAGCATTGGGCAATCTTGTGTCTTGGCTGGAGCTACGTCGATCGATGGAAGTCGTCCGGTATTCGTCGCTTGAAGAACTGCAGATCCACGCTGCTGCGTGGGACGATCTGGCGGGAGACATTCCCTTCCGATCGTGGACCTGGCAGTCGGTGTGGTGGCGGCACTACGGGGCGATCGGACAGCTCTGCGTTCTGGCGGTGTTCGAGGGTGCGGACCTCGTCGGGATTGCGCCTTGGTACCGGACAACGTCCGCCTCCCACGGGCAAACCATCCGTTTTCTGGGCGACGTGGAGGTCTGTTCCGAGTATCCAACCGTTCTCTGCCGACGAGGCCGCGAGGAAGGAGTCACGACCGCCCTTGTCGAGTGGCTGTCCAAGGTGCGGGGGGCCGATCGTTGGGACGTTCTCGAACTGGCGCCGGTCGACGGTAACGACTCGATGGTGCCGGCGTTGGCTCAGCAAATGACGGAACGCGGGTGCCGTCTGCACACTCGACCCGGGCACGGCTGCTGGCGTGTGATCCTGCCGCCGACCTGGGACGAATACCTGCAGATGCCGTCGAAGAACTTCCGCTCGCAGATCAAGCGATTGCGGAGACAGTATTTGGATAGCGGATCGACCGTTTGGCACACGGCGCGTACGGAGGAGGAGTTGGCCGTTGCCCAGAGGGTGCTCGTCGATCTTCACCAGAGGCGCCGCAACAGTTTGGGACAACCCGGTTGTTTTGCATGGCCTCGTTACCGGGCTTTTCAGGAGGAAGTCTTGCCGGAATTGCTGCGGGAGTCGCGTCTGGGACTGAAGTGGGTCGAGTTCGAGGGGAGGCCGATTGCTTCCGAGTACCTGTTGCTCGGCGGGCGTACGGTTTACTGCTATCAGGGCGGGATATCGCCGGAGGATTCCCAGCGATCGCCAGGACGGATCGCCCTGTTGTGCGCGTTCAAAGAAGCGATCGAACAGGGATACACGGCGTTCGACTTCCTCCGCGGGAACGAACCTTACAAGCAACAATGGCGGGCGCAACATCAACCGAACCTGGAATTGCGGATCGTCGCCGATCGGACTTCGGCACAGTTGCGTCACGGGATGTGGCTGGCCGGAGTCGATGCCAAGGAATGGCTCAAAGGCGCCATGACGGCGATGCATTTCCGATGAACCGGACAAAGCGGGTCTTCCAAGGCGGGCGGACGAAAAGTACTCACCGGTTAGACGCTCCAGGATTGAAGGATGCCCATCCGCAAACTCACTTGCTGCCGATCGCTTCTGCTTCATGCCTACTACTACGGCACGTGGCCCGCCCGAACCCTGCGCAACCGGCGAGCCTCGGCCGCCGGTCAAGCCCCGGTGCCGATCCTGTTCTACCACCGCGTGGCCGACGACTGCGCAAATTCGTGGACGGTTTCCAATCGCGACTTCGAGCGGCAAATCCGTTGGCTCACCCGGCGGTTCGAGATCGTTCCGCTGGAGGAAGTGCAGAGACGCATCCGGGGGCATGCCGCCCCGGCGAAACGGCCTGCGGTGAGTATCACTTTTGACGACGGCCACGCCGACAACTGCCGGCACGCCATTCCCTTGCTGATCAAGCATCGCATTCCCTGCACCTACTTTGTCGCCGTGGACCACATTGTTTCGGGTGAACCCTTTGCGTCGGACGGATGTGCTCCCAACACGGTCGAGCAGATCCGGGCGATGGCGGCGGCGGGGATCGAAATCGGTTGCCACACGGCGACGCACGCCGACTTGGGAGCGATTCGCGACCAGGCAAGACTGCACTACGAGATCGTCGACGCGATGCGGCTGCTGGAGGACATCGTTCAGCGGAAAGTGCGCTATTTTGCCTTTCCCTACGGGCAATACGTCAACATGAGTTCCGCCGCTTTTCAGATGGCTCGGGAGGCGGGTTTCGAGGCCGCGTGCAGCGCTTACGGCGGCTACAACTACCCCGGCGACGACCCGTTCCATCTTCAGCGCATCCACGCCGACCCCGGCATGATCCGGGTGAAGAACCGAGTGACAATTGATTCGCGGATGGCCGGAACGGTTCGGTATTGCCCGACCCCGATCGACGCACTTGGCGACGTCCCCACCACAAGCGGATGCGTCGGCTGATATGAACGACCGTCAGGAACGACAACTCGACGCCGAGCCGGGAATGGTCGCAGAGAGCATGGCCGACGGAATTCTCATTCTGTTGGTGCTGACGATCGTTCAACGCTCCGTGGGTTTTGTGCGATCGATTCTATTCTGCCGCTGGCTCGATCCGGAACAACTCGGCGAGTGGGACATGGCCTTCGGCTTCCTGATGCTGGCGGCACCGCTGAGCGTGCTCGCTCTCTCCAGTTCATTCCGGCGTTACGTGGAACACTATCGCCAGCAAGGCCTGCTGCGGCGATTCCTGTGCCACACGACGGCGGCTTACTTCGCGATTGGCGGCGTGTCGGTGGCTCTGACGCTATCGGTGCGACCTTGGATCTCAACACTCGTATTCGGCAGTCCGGACCGGGTCGAACTGGTGACGCTGATGGTTCTGTGCCTGGCGGCGATCATCGCGTTTCATTACTTCGTCGACCTGTTCGGCGCCTTTCGCAGCGCCCGGCTGTTGGCGGGCATTCAGATGGCTAACAGCCTGATCTTTGCCATAGTGGGCATGCTTATGCTCAGTTTCTGTCGCTGCGACGCCTCGTCGGTCGTAATCGCCTTCGGGATTGCCTGTGCGGCCTGCGCCGCGCTGGGCACGATGGCCGTACGCCGCGTGTGGCCCTCGTTCGTGGAAACCGCCGGTTCCCACGGGGCTTCTTCCGTGTGGAGGAAGATTTTGCCGTTTGTGGGCTGGGTGTCGCTGGCCAATTTGATGGGATCGATGTTCGACGTGGCCGACCGCTACATGATCGTGCACTTTTCGACGTTCTCGCCGTCCGAGGCCCTGGCCCAGGTGGGGCTTTATCACAGTTGCCGCGTGGTACCGTTGTTGCTGGTGTCGGTGGTTGCCATGGCCGGTTCGATCATCACGCCGCACCTGGCCCACGATTGGGAGACCGCCAGGAGGGATCAGGTCAGTTTGAGAATGCAGATGCTCCTGAAGCTCTTCGGCTTCGGGCTGACCGCCTCGTGCGTTCTCATTCTTCACGCATCGCCACTTCTGTTCGGGGTCGCGTTCGAAGGGAAATTCGTCGGCGCCATGGAGATCCTGCCCTGGACGCTTGCCTACTGCTGCTGGTTCGCCCTATTCGCCCTGCTGCAGAACTACGTGTGGTGCTGCGAGAAGGCCCAGTCGGCCATGGTCGCCCTGCTGATCGGCGCCGTGCTCAACGTGGGCCTCAACATGCTGTTGCTGCCACGTATGGGTTTGCTGGGTGCCGTTCTGGCCACGGCCGTTGCGAACGTCGTTGCCCTGGCGATTCTGTTCTACTTCTGCGGGCGTTTCGGCCTGCGACTCGAGCGGTCGACGTGGGTTGCGGTTGCCTTGCCGGTTTGTGTTTGCCTTGGTCCGTGGCTGGCGACCGTCGTTCTGGCGGCCGTCATCCTCGATGCCGCAACGGGTACGTTTCTGCTCAATCCGGATGAGAAGCGGCAGTTGGTCCAGGCGGCTGGAGAGTACCTGCAACGGGCCTTGCGCTACCTGCCGCGACGCGCGCGGGAAGCGACGTAGCGAAGGTCTTGTCAGATCGTTTTCGGCCGCTGCCTGTGAACTCGGCATTCACCAGGCTACTTCTCTTGAATCCGAACGACCTTCCAGTGCGTCTCGGCCCCTTCGCTCTGGAGTCCGATGGGACCTTCGGTCAGTTCGCAGTCGTCCACCGTCGAGACGACGGCGCCGTTGAGCGAAATGACCATGTCACCGCCCCTAACCTTGATTTCCAGAGTGTTGAACTCGCCTACCGGTTTGACCGCCTTGGCCATGGCCTCCCGGTCGAAGGTGTGCGAGCACTTCAGGTCGCGGGGGATGGGCAGAATGACGCCCATGCTGCGGTTGGCGCCCTGGACCTCGATGCTGCGCGGCCAGACGCCGAGGGCATTCTCCTGGCCGACGTGGATGAGGCAGCCGCCGTTGCCGCGAAACTCCGAGTCGTCGCTGAGTCCCTCGGGTCTCTTGAAGGCGAATTCGACCTGCAGCGTGTAGTTGCCGTAGGACTTTTCAGTGAACATGTAGCCCGAGGGCTTGCCGCTGCAGATCAGGATACCATTCTCGACCTTGAAGGTTCCATCGTTACCGGCCACCTCTTTTCCGAGGTGGAATTTCCAGCCGGCAAGGTCTTCGCCGTTGAAGAGCGGGGTCCAGCTTTCTTTTGCTGGCGGGTCCGCGGCGTGGAGCATCGGTGCGGCGGGCGCAAGGGCGAGTAGTGCGAGAGAGACGCACGCGGCTGAACGGGAGAGGATCATGCGGTTTCTCCTGTGACAATACGTCAACATCGGTATTGGTACGGAACGACCGTGTTCCAGCATCGGCGGCAAAATGTGAGGCATTCGCCGAGGGCGGTCGTGTGTGTTTCAGTGTATATCGGTATTCGACGCAGTGCCACACCTTGGCGGGAGGTCTCTATTGTATTGCAGAGGGACCTCCGTTACTATGCGTTGGGTGCATTGAGTGAAAGATCCGGCGTGTCGACACGGCACCTGAGGAACCACACGCAATGGAACTACGCTTCTATCAGGATCCAGACACTGGCCTGCCACATATCTACGGGCATGCCGTCAGTGAAGAGGAGGTGCGTCAGGTCCTGCGTTCGCGAGGAGAAGACCTGCCGGGAACAAGGGACTCACGGATGAAGCTGGGACAGACGGCGGCCGGGCGTTATCTGCAGGTAATCTACGTACCTGATGAAGACCCCGATAGTGTGTTTGTGATCACTGCATACGAACTGCGCGGAAAAGCGAAAACTGCGTTCCGCCGACGGCAACGGAGAAAGCCCAGATGAGCAAGCAGAACTTCCCTCCCGGTTGGGATGATCGACGAGTTCGCGAAGTGCTCGCACACTACGAGAGCCAGAGCGAGGACGAGCAATTTGCAGAGATCGAAGCCGCCATCGACGCCGAGGGAATCACCATGATGGCCGTGCCGACCGAGCTGGCTCCCGAAGTCCGAGCACTGATTGCGAAGAAGCACCCTGCCTGAGGGCCGAGCAGCAGGGCATCTCAGACCGAGGCGGGCAACTGTAGCGGTGCGACACCAGAGCAAGCTAAGGCGTTGTACCCAGGTACCTCACGTACTACAATCATGGCCGAAGGAGAGAGTGGTGTTTGACAGAAGCCCGCCGTTGTCCTGCCCGAGAGGACGGGGCAATGATCGCATTCCGATGCCGACAATCCGGGCGAACTGAGCTTCCGTGACACACGAAATTCTTCAGCGGGTTTCGGCACGCAGCCATCTGGTGGGGTCACTCGCGCCGTGGTAGCATCAAAGCTTCCTCCGCGTGGCCAACTTCCCCTCGCTCACCCCCAACCAGCAAGGAGCCGGCAATGGACGCCTCGCGTTTTGGCAGATTCGTTGCGGTGATTATGATTCTCCTCGCCGGTACTGCAACGGCAGGCGAGATCGAGTTGAAACCGTACCAGATCGACTGGTCGAAGACCGGCCAATCGGTCATCGACATGTCGGGGTTTCTGCAATCGCCGGCGGGGCGGGACGGCTTCGTCCGGGTCGAAGGCCAGCGGCTGGTGCGGGCGGACGGGAGCCGGCAGCGGATCTGGGGAGTGAACCTGACGGGCTCCGACTGTTTTCCGTCGAAGGAATTGGCGCCGGCGATCGCGGGCGACCTGGCCCGGTTCGGCGTCAACTGCGTGCGGTTTCATCACATGGACGGCCCCTGGAGTCCGCTGTTCGACAAGAGCCGAGACGACACCGCCGAGTTCGATCCTGAGGCCATCGACCGGCTCGATTTCTTCATCGCCGAACTCAAGAACCGCGGGATCTACAGCAATCTGAACCTGAACGTCTCGCGGCAATACAAGCCGGGTGACGGCGTTCGCGACGCCGAACTGTTGGGCTACGGCAAGTCGGCAACCTACTTCAACCCGCGGCTCATCGAGCTTCAGCACGACTACGCCCGCAAGCTGTTGACGCACCGCAACCCGTATACCGGGAACGAATATCGCTACGAGCCGGCCGTTGCCACGGTCGAGATTATCAATGAGAACTCGGTGCTCGAAGGCTGGGTCGGGCGGCGGCTGGTGGGGCGGGACACGACGGAGGAGAGGGGTACCTGGCGGCCGATCCCCGTTTCCTATGCCGAGGAACTGACGGATCAGTACAACGCGTGGCTGGAGAAGAACGTATCGGCCGACGAACTGGCCGAGATTCGCCGCGAGGCGGGCGGGCAGCGGGTTGCTCGCCTCGCTCCGCCGGAGTTTGGCAAGGCATCGCGGCTGCGATTCGCGACCGAAGCCCGGTTCTACATGGAGGTGGAACGCAAGTTCTTCGAAGGAATGAAGCATCTGCTCCACGACGAGTTGGGGGTGAAGGCGCCGGTGGTGGGGACGGCCGACCACAACGACGGCTACTGCGGGTACGCGCACATTCTGAGTAACATGGTGCTCGACTTCATCGACGGCCACGGCTACTGGCAGCACCCGCGTACGGGCAGCGACTTCTGGATCGCCAACACGCCAATGGTCAACGACCCGTTGGATTCGACGGTCACGCAGTTCGCCCGCACGCCCGTGGCAGGCTTGCCTTACACGATCTCGGAGACGAACCATCCCTACCCGGCCGAGTATGCCTGCGAGGGGATCCCGATCCTGACGGCTTATTGCCTGATGCACGACTGGGACGGCATCTACTGGTTCACCTACGGCAAGGGGCGGATGCAGGAACCGGACAAAGGCTGGCGAAGCTCGTTTGATTTTTCGAACGACCCGGTGAAAATGACGCATCTGGCCGCCTGCGCCGCCATGTATCACCGGCAGGATGTGACTGCGGCCAAAGAGGCGATTCTACGGGTTTACACTGAAGACCAGATGATCGACGGCCTGCGGATGGACCGCAAGGAGCGGCCCTTCTTCGATCCGGCATTTCCGCGCGACGTGGCACTCCGGCATGCCACGCGATGGGCGACTTCGGGCCAGCCGTCGGCCTATCCCGAGGCCGCTCCGCTTGGCCAGATCGAGGCCGACACGGGACAACTCGGTTGGTACGGCGCCGATGCCGGTAAGGGACTGGTGCGGATCGATACACCCTGCACCCAGGCGCTGGTGGGTTTCGTCCGCGACGGCGGCAAGAGGACGTCGAACCTGGCAGCCGATGTGGAAAACGAGTTCTCGGCGGTCTACCTGACTTCGCTCGACGGCCGGCCGATTGCCGAGGCAGGGCGGATGCTGCTGACGGCCACGGCCCGGGCAACGCTCTCGGGTTTCGAGTGGAAGGCCGACCGCAAGACCGTCAAGGACTGGGGCCACGCTCCGACCGTGATCGAGCCGGTAAGCGGCAGCATTACTCTTTCGGGCCTGAAGGACGCTAAGACGGTGGCAATCACGCCGCTGACGGCCGAAGGTGGCCCGATTGGTTCGGCCAGCAAGATTGAGGTCGCCGGTGGCGGTTGTCGGATTCCGATCGGAGAGGTCGTGACGACGTGGTATCTGGTTGAGGTGGGGCGGTGAGACTTGGAGCCGAAGAAACACGAGCACAGCCGGCAACCACTAACTGGACTTCGCCACGTTTCGGTTGAGGCCCATTTCTCGGCTCCGCAATTTGAGTTGCCAGCGTCCTTCCATCGTGAGGATCTGGTCGTGATCCGCCGCCGATCCAGCGACTTCGAGAATCGCGACTTGGTAGTCGCTTGGGTCGCGAGATCTCAGGCCCACATTGCCACCGTGACCAGTCTTGAAGTACTCCATCCAGCGTCCCCAGAAGCCGCTTGGGCCATCGGCAGACCCAACGTACTGTTCCTTGGTTCTGGGGCATGTGAGAATATAGACACCGCGTGCAGCGCTAAGGGCTTCGATCCAACCCACAGGCAGCTTGCCAATGCTTGACAATGGTTGGACAAAGTTCAAGTGCCCGGGGTAAGGTGGGGAACTCTCGACACGTCGGATTTCGAGAATTTGCTTCTCACGCCGATCAGCATACTGCACCCAAGCTCGTTGGCCGGGGCCCCAGTCGATAATCAAGCGTCCGATCAAATCCTGCATTCGGTCGTCAAGATCCAAGTGGTAAATGTCACAACTACCGGCGCGGTCAACATCACCGATCCTATGTGGCATCGGCTGATCATGGTCAAGAACACCACTCCATGCTGCGGCGTATAAGCCCACAAACACCGTCTCATCGAAGGCATCGCAAAGAAACACGGCCCAGAATGGGGCCGAGAATATCTTGCGGTTCCGTATCCGCTGCGTCGATTGGTAATTGTCGAATCCCTTTCTGTCATTACGCCAGAGCTCGTAGGGCGAGCGCCCTGGGGATGAGCGTTGATCTTTGTGACGCACGAGACGGACGCGTGCGGGATCCAGATGGTGTTCTCGAAGGATAGAATTGAACAAGAGCGGCATAGAAAGAACCTCTCTTTAACGCACACATCCTAGTTTGTTCGCACTGTATGTCTTGCTAGGCGTCAACGTGGTGCGTGCTGTCGGTTCGAAGGAAGCAATCAACCAGCGACCAGTTGTCGTGATACGCCTCCAAGTCCGTTATATCCCGGAAGACCACCTTGCACCATGGTCCTGGCCGGTGGACCGACTTCACAAGTTCGATGGGCAACACGAAGTATTCAGGCGGCTGCATGTGCCCATTGCCGCCCTTCCTGCCCCGGTTGAGCCGGACTGCAACAACAAAATCACAATCGAAGTTCTTGATAAGGAAAAACGGCGCCCCCGTTCGCCAGCGGCTCTTAACCTGGATTCGTGCTGACCTATTCGCGGCAGTATTCGTTGCCACGAGGTCGTATCCGGGTATATTCGTATAGGTCTTGTATGTTGGAATCCTATGAAGGAGAAGCTGGCCAAGCACTAGAAACTCAGCGCCTTCTGCTTCAAGCTTCGTATCGAGCCTGGCCATCTGCGTGCCCTTTGCCTTTTTTGCCAAACCAGCGATCATCCGAAACGCCGCGTCAACCGCACTCTGCCTCGCAATATGCTGTTCGTTCCAACGACAAACTCCCAAGCCGTTCAATCGCCGATTATCGACTCCGGCTGTTGGTTGTCAAGCAACCCCGACAGTGCGACGCGATTCCGCATGAAAAGCAAGACCACACTTCGGACTCTGGTAGATATGGATTTGCGGTGACCACGGCGAGGCAACCGTCTCGCACCAGTGCGGTCCGACGCAACCGCAACCGATCAGCGGGCGTTTGTGTGTCTCGTCCACCGCAGTTGACGCATGCTTGGCACGGTTGTGCCCATGTCTTCGTGACCGGGTACCAAGCCATGTCTAGAGACGCCTGGGATGCGACACACCTGTAAACACTATTACCGGTACTTACACCCAGACAATGTCTTTGTCCTTCCCCACCAACTGGCTGCGCCAATTCCCGGCCGCCAACACAACTGGTGCAGTGACTCGGCTGCTTTCTGACGCCGCGAATTGATACCCACATCACTACACGTCTGGTGGAGCGTCCAACGCCAGGTCCGCGGATCCTACCTTGTGCTTCGTGCCTCAGTTCCACTACGGATTCTTAATGACGACTTCGTTACAGTATAATGACGGTCTGAGTGCATGTCTGACGATTGCCGACATCGACGCGACGATTTCGCGAGATACAAGCCTCTCTGCTGCTTGTCACCCGAGTTGGGCATCGATATGATGACGGTAGGCATTGGGAAAAAAGAACCATGTCGCTTGAGACGATGATCGCCAATTTGACGCGTGATGAGAAGCTTGCCGCAATGGAACTGATATGGCGGGACCTCACAAGGGATGCTGGCTCCTTCCAATCGCCGAACTGGCACAAGACGGTTGTTGCGGATCGGCTCGGTAACCGCGAACCAGGTCAGGCATTGCCGCTGAAGGAAGCGAAAGTGGAAATTATGGAAACGATACGTGTGCGTCGAGCTTCTGCGACAGAACCATCCCGATGAACGGAATATGTTTGTGTATTGATCGGCTTCATGCCGGGTTTGTTGGTGCGTGCGGGAGTACGTGGGTGCAGACGCCGGCTATGGATCGGCTGGCGGCGGACGGGTTCGTGTTCGACCAGTTCCTGGTCGATTCGCTCGACGTCACGTCGCTCTATCGATCGTATTGGTACGGGCGGCACGCGTTGGAGGGTGATACGGGGGAGCCCGCGGGTGCGCTGCCGGCGACGGTGGGCGATCGCGGCGTTCGGGCGGTGTTGATGACGGACGATCCGGTCGTCGCCTCGCTGGAGGGGGCCGAGGGGTTCGGCGAGCGGATTCTGCTGCCGGAGCCGCGCAAGATCGAGCCGAGCCGGTCGGTTGAGGGGACGCATCTGGGGCGAGTGTTTGCCCAGATCATTCAGAGACTCGAATCGGCTGACGGCCCGTTCTTCTTGTGGTGTCACTTGTCGAGCCTGGGACGGGTTTGGGACGCGCCCTGGGAGATGCGGAGCCGGTATGCGGAGGCCGACGACCCCGACCCGCCCGACGATGCCGCGGTTCCTTGTCGCCGGATGGACGACGACGAGGATCCGGACCTTCTGCTTGGAGCGGCTCAGGCCTACGCCGGGCAGGTCACCCTATTGGACCTGTGCCTGGGGGCGTTCAGTGACGCCCTTGCGGAGGCAGGCCGGGAGAACGATACGGCCTTGGCTCTTGTGGGGCTGCGGGGACTGGCCCTTGGCGAGCATCGGTACGTGGGGCCGACCGAGGATCGGCTCGACGGGGAACTGGTCCACGTGCCGCTCATCTTGCGGGTGCCGGTTCCGGATGCTGCGTCGGCCCGATCTCAGCAGTTTGTGCAGCCGCCCGATCTTCATGCAACCTGGCTCCGCCTGCTCGCCGAGCGGCCGAGCACTCGCCGATTGGCTGCGGCCGATCTGGTTCCGCTCATTCGGGACGACTTGGTGCCCTGGCGAGATCGAATCGGCTTGCGAGGGCCGGAGGGTCGCTGTGCCTTGCGAACTCCGGCCTGGTATCTCACCACCGGCTCCAGGTATCAACTGTTCGCGAAACCGGACGACCGGTGGGAAATCAACGACCTGGCCGACCGTCGGCCGGACGTTGCGGAGAAACTGGCCGAGATGTTGGCGGACTACCAATCGAAGTTGTCACTGGCCGCAGTGGACGGTTTGCCGCCGCTGGACGACGTTTTGCGGCTGGGGCTGGAGTAAGCAGGCAAGTTAGGCAAAGCCGTAGCGATTTGGTCGAGTTGATTTCGGACTGGCTGTTGAACCCGAATTGAGACTATAATCCTCCCTCTGGCTGCAAATCAGTGCGCGCCGAGCATGCTGCATGGCTGCCCGCGGTTCCGGGTGGGCGTGCGGCGGCAGGATGCTGTTCGGCGTCTAACCGTTGGCGAGAAGTCCAAAATGGTCGGACACGGAAGTCCGAGAAGCTCGCATCTGCATGTATCCCGCCTTCGCGCGTTCACGCGTGTGGAGGTGTATTGCGCGCTTGCACTTTGGACATTGGGTGCAGCGGCCCCATCTGTTGCGGACGAGTACCGGCTGCGGATGTCGTGGGGGGGGAAGGCTCGCCAGTGGTACGGAACGATTTGTCTATCCAGCGGCACGATTGAAGATCCTCAGCCGCTGGGAGTGGAACCGGACGAACCGGGGTCGATGTGGCTGAACGAGGGGCGGCTCATGATCCGCCAGCGGAGCCCGCGCGACTACGACGCCGTGGATTTCCTGGTACGTGCCCCTGGGGATGCGAGGCTCGCCGTGCAGCTTGCGGCTTACGGCGACCAGCCTTCGGATCGCCGGATCGAGGTACCGCTTCAGGAGATTGTGAGCGGGACGTTCGGCGCCAATCTGGACGATCAGGGAAGCCGGCTGCGGATCGAGAGGCAACCCGGCGACAGTCTGCCGGTCCACCTGGACGGCGAGTCGATGGTGTTTGCGCCGGGGGATACGTGTTCTTTCCTGGTCGATGTAACTCGACTCGGCGTGGCATCTGCGGAGAAGGTGCGATTCGTTGCCCAACTCAAGAACCCCTACGCGGAGAAGCCGGTTTGGCAGACGGAGGTGAAACCGGCCTGGGAGGCGGAGCAGACGGTCACGATCGGCGAGACCACGACGCTTCGTTGGGAGGTGCCTCTGAACGTGGAGGAGGGCATCTATCAACTGACGATCACGGCCACGCAACCCAGCTGGCTTCCGCAGGCCGTCGACGCGTCCCTGGTAGGATCGCGGAGCCGCCATGCCAGCCGGATGCTCGAACTTGTGGTTGTGAATCCTCAGCGTCCGAGTATTCCATCGGGAACGTTGAACGACCTTGAATCGGTGAAGGTGGTCGAGGAGATCGACCCGACGCACCCGGACTGGTGGAAACGTTTTGCGAGTCTCCCCCAATTGCCGCGGCTCAAGCGTTTGTGGAACGGGCCGCTGGGCAACAATCGATCGAGTACGGTCAGTCATTCGCTCGGTTCGTTGGTCGAACTCAAACCGAACGGCAGCGAGGGTGACCTGAGTTGGGAAGCCTACACGATTCCGATCAAGGAGCCGGGCAAGCCCCATCTGGTCGAAGTCAGCTACCCGAGCGACCGCCACCAGACCTTTGGCGTGAGCATTCTGGAGCCGAACGAGACCGGAGCCGCGAATCTTGCCAATCTCGACACGGGAGTCGACCAGTTTGAGGAGGTGGCCGCAGCGGATGAGAAACCGCAATGGCGGCGTCACCGGGTGATCTTCTGGCCGAGGACGAAGACTCCGATCGTGCTGGTGACCAATCGCCGCGACGAAGATCCGGCCTACTACGGCCCGATCCGCGTGCTGCGGATCGGCGACCATCTGCCACGAGCCTATTCGATCGGCGGGCCGGCACCAGCGAGGCTGTTTGCGGCCTACATGGATCGGCCCCTGCTTCCGGAGTCGTTCTCGGCCGAGGAGGTCTTCGTCCCGCCGAGCCGACTGGGCATGGACGATTGGAGGACCTTCTACCAGAGTGGGACCCGGCTGGTCGAGTATCTCAATCACGTGGGCTACGGCGGCTTGTTCCTTTCGGTGTATGCCGACGGCAGCACGATCTATCCGAGTCGTCTGTTGCAGCCGACGACGCGTTACGATACGGGCGTCTACCTGGGAACGGGACAGGATCCCGTGCGGAAGGACATGCTGGAGATGCTGCTGCGGCTGTTCGATCGAGAAGGGCTCAAGCTGGTTCCGGCGTTGGAATTCGCGACTCCCTTGCCCGAACTCGAAGCGGTTCTTCGCCAGGGCGGACCGGAGGCGCAAGGGATGGTCTGGGTGGGACGCGACGGGCGGAGTTGGCCCCAGATCTATCGGTCGTACCAGGGCCGAGCGCCCTACTACAATGTTCTGCATCCGAGAGTGCAGGAGGCCATGCTCGCGGTGGTTCGCGAACTCGTCGAGCGCTACGCCCATCATCGGTCCTTTGCGGGCGTGGCCATTCAGTTGTCTGCGGACGGATTCGCCCAGACACCGGCCCGATCGATTGATTCGGTCTGGGGGCTGGATGACGACACGATCGCCAGGTTCGAGACAGCCAAGAAGATCAAGGTGCCGGGCGAGGGGCCAAGCCGTTTCGACGAACGGTACCGGCAACTCTCGTCGACGATGGAACGCGACTGGTTGGACTGGAAGGCCGAGGAGGTTGCGGCATTCTATCGCCGCGTCCACCAAGAATTGACGGCGCAGAGTCCCGGAGCGCAGCTCTACCTGGCCGGTGCACGCATGTTCGAGGGCGAAGCGATGCAGCAGCAACTTCGTCCCGCGTTGCCTCGGCAGTTGACGCTCGAACGGACGATGATCCAGGTCGGTATCGATCCGCACCGGTTTTCGGACTCGGAGGGTCCAACCCTTCTTTACGGGGAGACCGTGCGTCCGTGGACGTCGTTGGCCGAGCAGTCGGTTTCGCTCGAACTGGAGAGCATGCGGAAAGCGGAAGACCTGGCAGACAATTTTGGTGCGACCGGAGCGATGTTCTACCATCAGCCCCAGGAAACGACGCTCCCCTCCTTCGACCGGCTCAGTCCCTTTGAAGCGAGCTTCACACGTTTGACCACTCAAGCGCTTCCGTCAGAATCGCAGAACCGCCGCCGCTTCGTCAGGGCCCTGGCCCATTTCGATCCGGTGATTGCCGTGGACGGCGGTTTGCGAATGTCTTTGGGGCAAGAGGATTCGCTTCGCGACCTGATCACGCTCTACCGGCGACTTCCCGCTGCGCGGTTCAAGGAGATCCGTTCGGAAGCGGGCAGCGAGCCCCTCGCCGTGCGTTACCTGCAGACTGCGGACGCCACGTATGTGCTCGTCATCAACGAGGCGGGCTTTCCGGTGAGCGGCCGGATTCGCCTGCAGATTCCAAGCGGCTGCCGACTGGAGGAGGTGACCGGGATGCGACCGACGGCGCCGCTCCGGGCCGACAAGGACGGCTGCTATTGGGATCTGGAACTCAAAGCCTATGACGCTATGGGAGCCTGGCTACCGTCAGGCAAGGTACAGATCATGGGGGCCACGGCACAGTGGTCTCCGGAAATCGATCGAGCCCTGGAATCGCGAGTGTCGGAACTCGTGAGCCGCCGTTTCGCGCTTTCGCGTCCTCATGACTGGGGCGGATTGGAAAATCCGGGGTTCGAGGCTGATGTGCGAGAGAATGGCGAGATCCCGGGATGGATGTTCCCGCCGGGCAATCAGGAGCTTGTCCAGGTGAACTCGACACAGGCCCATACGGGCCGATCGGCGTTGAGACTCAAGAGCACCGGCGACCGGACTTCGATCATGAGCCTGTGCTTTCCGCCGCCCAGGACCGGCCGTCTGGCGGTGACCATGTGGGTACGATCGGGCACGCCCAGAACGGCAACCCCACTTCGCATTGGGGTACTGGGCACTCACCAAGGGCAGACATTTTTCCGGTCGGCAATCGTCAATGAGATTGGCGAGGATTGGAGCCCGGTAGTCCCGCCCATCAGCATTCCGGACATCCCCGCGGCCGGTCTCAAGGACCTGCGGCTGTACGTTCAATTGGTCGGCCCGGGTGAGGTTTGGATTGACGACGTCGGGCTCGAGGACCTGGCTTTCGGTCGCCAGGAGGCGGCGGCCCTGCTCAAGACGGTGGTTCCGGCCAGGGACACGCTCGTCGGTCGCCAGGTCACCCAGTGCATCCGGATCCTCGAAAGCTACTGGCCTCGATTCCTGCTCGAATACGTGCCGCCGATGGAACAGACGGCCCAAACGCCCGCCCAGCCTGCCCCGGCTCCGGCACCGGAACCGGCGAAGGAGAAGGAGTCGAGCGGAGTGCTGGGCCGCCTCCGCAGTCTGGTTCCCGATCGGCTGCGGTTCTGAAGATCGGGGTCCGAGACGCCGCGGCCGGGTCGAGTTGTGCCGGTTGTGGGGATTCTGCAAGTCCGAACCGGGCGAAGTCAAGTCGTGCCTCATCTTGTGGGCTACCTTTGAAAAGTCGCCTGCCGAGCGGGGGCTATCTGCCAATCGATCTGGCTGGCGGCACGCCATGACGTGGCAACTCTGCGCGACAGATAGGAGAGGTTGGACGTTGACTGCGATCTGGTTGGGACTGGGGCTCGGGCTCCTTCAACTGCTTGCCGGGATCGTCATCGGCTGGTCGTTGGCACGACGAGCCACGCACAATTCCTGCGCAAACGACGCCTCGCAACTCCACCGGCTCGCACAGCACGTGCACAACCTGGTTCGGGACGCACACGGCCAGGTTGACGAGCACCAGGCGGAGATCCGGCGGATTCGCGGCGAATTTCGCCACGACCCCGACGATCAGGACGATCTGGCAGCGGCGATCTTCCGCTCGGTTTCACGGGTGATCGAGGCCAACGAAAGGCTGCAGAACGAACTATTTCGCGCTGAGCAACAACTCCAACGGAAGGAGCGACAGATCGAATCGCATATCGCCGAGGCTCGCACCGACGTGCTGACGTCGTTGCCCAACCGGCGCGCCTTCGACGACGCCATGAAGCAGCAATCGGCGCTCCATCAAAGGAAAGGCGTCGGCTTCGGACTGATCCACGTGGACGTGGACCACTTCAAGCAACTCAACGACGGATGGGGGCATCCCGCCGGCGACAAGGTTCTCAAGTCGGTGGCAGCCACGATTCGCAAGGCGGCGAGACAGACCGATCTGGTCGCACGAATTGGCGGTGAAGAGTTTGCGGTCGTGGTCCCCAATACATCGGCCGACGCGCTCATGGCGGCGGCAGAGCGAATTCGCGCGGCCGTTGAAACCGCTTCGATCCACATCCGGCAAAGCCGAGTGCCCGTGACCATCAGCGTTGGAGCCGCCATGATCTGCGAGGGCGAAACCGCCGACTCGTTGATTGCCCGGTCCGACGCAGCACTCTACGCATCCAAACACGGGGGACGAAACTGCGCCCATTGGCACGACGGCACTGAATGCCGCCGGCTGACAAACGCGGAGCCGGCGTTGACCGAACATGCAACGATGCCCGATCATCGGGTGCGCGACTGGTGGGACCAACCGTCCTGGCACCAGGTTTGCGACGATCTTCGCCGGAGCTTCGCGGATTTCGTCGGGCGGGACGGGTGAGGCAGGCCTATGCGTCTGCCGGCGGGGTGAACACGCGCTGTCCCAGTTCCCGGTCCATCATGAACAGTCCGCCAGGAGCATCCTTCATGAGGCGGAGTTGCTGGAGGATACCGTCGGCCGTGGCCTCTTCTTCAACCTGCTCGGCGACGAACCACTGGAGGAAGTTGTTGGTGGCGTGGTCGCTTTCGGCCAGGGCCAGATCGACGAGCTTGTTGATCAGGGCGGTAACGTGCTGCTCGTGAGCCAGGGTGGCCTCGAAGGCTGCCAGGGGGCTCTCCCATTCGGTCTCGGGACCGTCGATGGCGGCCAACTTGACCCGGCCGTTCCTCTCGGATACGAAGTCGAAGAACTTCATCGTGTGGAGCATCTCTTCCTGGTTCTGGATCCGCATCCAGTTGGCGAAGCCGGGCAGGTTGATCGAGTCGAAGTAAGCTGCCATGGAGAGATACAGGTAGGAGGAGTAGTACTCGGCGTTGATCTGATTGTTGAGGGCCGCTTCCATCTTGGGGCTCAGCATCGGTGGCTCCTTTCCGCGTTTCGGGTATACAGGCCGTTGGTTCGGCCTGAATCAGGTTCGTTCTGGAGGTCTCGCGAAACATCATTCTCCCGATTACGCCGGCTGGGGCAAGGGCTGCCATGCTAACCGCCCACGCGGCAACGAGTTGAGTCCGCTCCGCCAGTTCCGGTTTCGTTGGTTTGGCTTGGCCCGGATTAGTCATGGGTGGCACGCTCAGAGCGTAGCGATGGGCGTGGATGGTCAGATCACCACGCCCATCGCTACGCTCTGAGCGTGCCACCCTATACGTAGTGTCTCTGAGGGGGTCTGGCTTCAGGCAGTCCACTGTTTCGCACTGTCATCGACCGTTCAGGTCGTCGGCGCTCCGAAATCCTCGGATGCCCGGACCAGCATGGCCAGGTTCTCGGGAGAAACGCGAGGAGAAACGGAACAGGCGCTGGAGAGGATGTAGCCGCCGCCGGGCGAGCCGATCTCCAGGCGGCGGAGAGCGTCGGCGTAGACTTGCTCCGGCGTGCCTTCGAGCAGGGTATGGACCGGATCGATGTTGCCCTTGAAGAACACGCGGTCGCCGATTCGCTGTTTGGCGTCGGCCAGATCGACGCTTCCCAGCGGGGGCGGGTCGAGGGTGTCGATTCCGTCGATCCCCGTATCGGCCATTTGTTCGAGCCGATCGCCGATATCGCCGCAGGTGTGGGTGTAGACGAAGACGCCTTCCGCCTTGATCTTCGCCACCAATTCGGCCTCGTAGGGCAAGACGAACTGCTCATACTGGCGAGGCGAAATGAACCCGCCGCCGGCGAAGGCCGAGGAGATCAATACGGCGTCGACACCCCGGCGAGCCTGCCGCACGCCCAAGTCGGCCGCTCCTTGCGTATAGGCCTGGAGAATCGCCTTGACGCGGTCCGGCTCATCGAGGAGGTACATGAGGGCTTGTTGGTAGCCGAACAATTCCATCAACTGGGTGAAGGGCGAGAACAACTCGCTGTGGACCGACAGGCGATCGCCCACCCGTTCGAGAGCCAGGTCGATCGTGCGGAAGAAGTAGTCGGGCCAGTAGTCGTTCCGATCCAGTTCATAGGGTTCCAGGCCGAAGTAGAAGGGATACTTGATGCCGCCGAGTCCGTGCGGATCGTCGTAGCAGATCCGCTCGGGATCGACTTCGTCGATGGTGGGCGTCCGCCGGGGCGTACGGGGGATATGGTGTACGTTATCGTCGGCCGGGCAACGGGCGTGGTCTCCGTTGACGAACCAGACGGTCTGGCCGCCGTCGGCGGCGGTTTCGATTCGATCGACCACGCGCATCCAGTCGGGATCGGTCCCCGGCAGGTTGATGAGGAGGCCGTCGAAACGATAGCGATCGGCCAGTTCGATCAGAGCCCGGGCAAAGCCTTCGCTGGTGAACCAGAGTTCAGCCGGCTTCACGTCGGTATGGAGCAGGTAGTGGCCGATGGCCAGTTGGCACATGACCGGCACGCGGTCGACCGGTTCGTGGGCCATGGCGGCGAGGATGCGGGATTTGGAATTCATCGGTAGTGGCCCTGCTTGGGCAGCGCCCCGCGCCAACCCTTCAAGGACTGCTTCGTAAGCTGTTCGACGAGTCTCGCATTGGCCGGATCGGCGGCGAGATTCACGTTCTCGGCCGGGTCGACCTGGTGGTCGTAGAGTTCGACGGCGACGACCTTTTTGGGGTTGCTTTGGACTTGCCAGCGGGTGAACCGATAGCGGTTGGTTCGCATGGAGTAACCCATGAGCTTCTTGCCGTCGACCGAGCGCGGGTATTGGCTGAAGGCGGCCGTCTTCCAGGGCAGATCGGGATCGTCCAATAGGGGAGCGGCACTAAGACCTTCGAGCTCTGCGGGAACTGGCAGGCTGGCCAGTTCGCAGAGGGTGGGGTAGATATCGACGAACTCGACCAGTGCGTTCGTCTTGCTTCCGGCGGCCTTCTGGTTGGGGGAACTGATGAGCAGCGGCGCGTGGCAATCGAGTTCGAAGTTTGTGTGCTTGCACCAACTGCCGTGTTCGCCCAACTTCCAGCCGTGGTCGCCCCAGAAGACCACGATGGTCTTTTCGGCGAGGCCGAGCCGTTCGAGTTCGCCGAGAAGCCGGCCGATCTGGGCATCGACGTAGCTGATGGCGGCATAATAGCCATGGATCATACTGCGAGCCTGGTCGTCGGTGAGCGGGCCCTTGTCTGGGATGTCGTAATACTTGCGCAGCTCGCCCCAGGTGGTGAGGGCAAAATCGGGAGTGTCCTTGGGAGCGTAAGGATTGCCGGCCAGGCGAATCGAGTTTCGGTCGTAAAGGTCCCAGTACTTCTTTGGAGACACGAAGGGGAGGTGCGGGTTGAGAAAGCCGACCGCGAGGAAGAACGGGCGGTCCTTGAACTCGTTCATCAGCTTGACGGCATTCTCGGCGATCATGCCGTCGGCCAGTTCGTTGTCGGCCACGTCCGGGGCTTCCCAAGGCAGCCCGCGGGGGCGGAAGCGATTATCTTTCACGTCGATTCCCTTGGCTTTTGCTTCCGCCAAGAGGCGTTTCATGTGGGCGTCGCCTTCGGGTCCGTAGCGGGGTGCCGCGGGGTAGTTGACGCTGCGCGACCAGGAGAACTTGTCGTCGCGGTTGCCGTGCCCGGTATGGAAGATCTTGCCGAGCCGCTCGGTATGGTAGCCGTGGTTCTTGAAGTTCTGGGCGAGGGTGACGACGTCGGGAACGTTGTCGCGAAAGTGGGTCGCCAAGTCCCAGATACGGATCGTGTCGGGGCGGAGCCCGGTCATGAGGCTGGAGCGCGAAGGCGAGCAGACGGCTTGCTGGCAATAGGTGCGCAGGAAGGTCGTTCCGCGAGCGGCCAGTCGATCGAGGTTGGGGCTGTGGACCTGGTTTGCCCCGTAGCAGCCGAGTTCCGGCCGCATGTCGTCGGAGGCGATGAACAGGACGTTCGGGCGATCGGACTCGGCGGCATGGAGTTGGACGGCGAGGAAGAAGGCCAGGACAACAAGCACGGCGTGGGGGAGAGATCTTGCCATGGGAACCTCGATGTCAGAAGGAACTCCTTATCGAGCAGCGGGGCATTATGCGGTCAGATCACAGACTCCTCGGGTGCCGGCGCTTCGTAGGTTCGGCAGGTAACGCCGTTGCGGTGGTTCGAGTGCGCCCGGGCGGCCAGGCGGCGGCCGGCTTCGGTGGGGTACTGGCCGGTGATGCAGGCCCGGCAGAGCTGGTCGCTGTCGAGGCCGACGGCCCGGGAAATGGAGTCGACGGGCAGATAGCGGAGGGAATCAGCGCCTAGTTCGTCGGCCATCGCTTGTTGGACTTCGCTGGTCAGCGGTCCCCCCTGCAAAAAGCCGGGAGCGAACAACTCGCTGATGGTCGACATGTCGATGCCGTAGAAGCAGGGGGAGATGATCGGCGGGCAGGCCACGCGGACGTGGACCTCGCGGGCGAGGCCATGCTGGCGGATGCGTTTGAGCAGAACGCGCATGGTGGTGGAGCGGACGATGGAGTCTTCGACGAGCAGGACCCGTTTGCCCTCGAGCACTTCGCGGAGAGGGGTGTACTTGGTCTGGGCCTTCTGGGCGCGTTTGGCGCCGCCCTCAATGAACGTGCGTCCGCTATAGCGGTTGCGGATCAGACCTTCGAGGCAGGGAATCCCCAGCTTATAGGCCATGGCGTCGGCTGCCGCCTTGCTGGTGTCGGGAACGGGCACGACGATGGTATCCTCGTCGATTTCGATGTCTTCCATCTGGGCCAGCTCTTCGCCCAGGGATTTGCGGGTCATGTAGACGCCGCGTCCGTCGAGCGTGCTGGCGACGTTGGAGAAGTAGACCCATTCGAAGAAGCAATGGGCTCGGCGCGGACTGGGGGCGAACTGGCGGATTTCCAGATTGCCTTCGGTGATGGTGACGGCCTGGCCGGGCAACAGCGACTTGATGCTTTCGGGAGAGAAGCCCAGGTTCACCAGGGCGACGCTCTCGCTGGCCGCGGCAAACAGCGGTCCCTCCAGAGCGTAGCTGAGAGGCTTGATGCCCAAGGGATCGCGAGCGACGACCATGTCGCCCAGAGCGTCGAGAAACACGAGACTGTAGGCGCCGTCGAAGCGCTGGGCCAGTTGGCTGCAGACTTCGATGAGCGGCGGGCGGCTCTCCCGGGAGAGGGCCGTGCTGATCACGTGCATGAAGATCTCGGTGTCGGTCTGGCGGGCAAGGTAGTTGTCTTCGTCGGTGAGGAGCTGGTCGCGAAGATCGTCGTAGTTGGCCAACTGCCCGTTGAAAGCGAAACTGAACCACTTGTGTTTCTTGATGTGGTGGCGTTCGAAGGGTTGGGCGTAGCTGCGGTCCTCGGCGCCGCAGGTGGCGTAGCGGACGTGTCCGATGGCAGCACGGCCGACGTATTCCCGCATCAGGCTCTCGTATTTGGCCTTGTGGCTCAGGCGGAACACCTCGGAGACGGTCCCCACCTCCTTGTGGGTGTCGATCAACTGATTCCGATGGGGATTGTAGGTGGTCATTCCGGCCGCAAGCTGCCCTCGATTCTGGATATCCAGGAGCATTCGGGGCATGAGCCGGGAGATTTCCTCGGGCCCTTGGTCGGGACAGATAGCGCTGACGCCCGCCCCCGGAAGATGGTAAATCGCGGCGACGCCGCACTCTTCTCGCAACTCACTCATCGTGATTGTCTGATCGACCGCCGTACCAACGGTCGACTCCATACCAAGAGGGGAGGATGAAGCAGGCCAAACGGAGGCTCCCCGGAGGATTCCTGCTCCGGAGTCGAACCGCGACCGATCCCAGCGATGCGTCAGATCGTTAGTTCATTGTAAGGTCGAACTGCAAGCCGAACAACCGGCCTGTCTCTGGCAATTGCCGCTTGTGCGCGGCGGGTGGACTTGCCGGTGCGGGTTGGCTTTACGTATACTCGCGGCTTTCCTCTCTGTTCAGGTTTTGGCATTTATGACCGACATAGTACGCCAGGAGATTGCCACGACGGCCACGACCATGGTCGTCAAGGTGGGCACTCGCGTTTTGACGAAGGCCAACGGAGTGCTCGACCTGGAACGGATCGACCTACTCGCCCAGGACCTTCACTGGGTGATGGCAACCGGGAGGAAGGTGGTTCTGGTAAGTTCCGGCGCCGTCGGTGCCGGGGTTGGGCGATTGGGGCTTCGCGGTCGCCCCACCAATCTGGCCCAGCTTCAGGCCGTGGCGGCCGCGGGACAAAGCCTGCTGGTCGAAGCGTACCAACGAAGTCTGCAGAAGTACGGGCGCCACGTGGGGCAAGTGCTGCTGACAGCCGAGGACCTGGACCATCGCCAGCGCTATTTGAACGCTCGCAATACGATCCTGGCCCTGTTGGAATACGGCGTCCTACCGATCATCAACGAGAACGACACGATCAGCGTCGCCGAGCTGCAGACAACCTTCGGCGACAACGACCGTCTGGCGGCCATCGTGACCAACCTGATTCGGGCCCCTCTGCTCGTTTTGCTCTCCGACGTGGAAGGACTCTACGACAGCGACCCGAGCCTGCCCGATGCAAAGGTCGTGTCGACCGTTGAGAACCTCGGACCGGAGATCCTGGCTCTGGTTCGCGATGCCAAGACGGGCCTGGGCAAGGGGGGCATGGCAAGCAAGCTCGAGGCGGCGCGGCAGGCCACGTGTTCCGGCGAGAACGTGATCATCGCCAGCGGTCGCCGACCGGGGATCTTGCGCGAGATTCTGGAAGGCCGCCAGGTAGGGACGGCTTTTCTGGCCAGGGGCCAGGAGATTGCCGCCCGAAAGCGCTGGATCGGCTACACGGTTCAGCCGCGGGGGCGGTTGCTCGTCGACGCGGGGGCCCAACGGGCGGTGCAGCAGAAAGGGGGCAGTCTGCTCGCCATCGGAGTGGTCAAGGTCAGCGGCAATTTCGTGAAGGGGGACGTGGTGGCGGTGTGCGACGCGGAGGGTCAGGAGTTTGCCAGGGGCTTGAGCAACTACGGTTGCGACGACATACGCCGGATCCGCGGCCTGAAGACCGCGGAGATCCCGGGGGTTTTGGGACATTGCCCGTACGAAGAAGTCGTCCATCGCGACAATCTTCTGGTCACACGGACGAATACCGGGTGAGCGAAGGCGAGCGGGAGAACCGTGCCGCTTCGTGCACTAGACCGGCATTTTCTCGTCGTCCGTCTGCCCCCTGGACGAATCGGATCCAACCCCAGCCACGGAGCGCGACCACCCATGGGGATGGCACAAGACTTGGCCTACGAGTTCCGCGCTCTGTTCCCGCGGCTTCGGTTCGGTCAACTGGCGGCTTTCACGGGTAATCTGGCAACATGTCTCGAAGCGGGTCTGAGTCTGCCCGACAGCCTGGAGACGATCTCGCGGTCTTGTCCAAACCGGTTGCTGCGATCAACCGGGAAGGCTGCGGCAGAACGAGTGCGAAACGGCATCCCCCTCTCCGAGGCACTTGAGGAAGTCGCCGGATATCTCCCGCGGTTCTATCTTCCGTTGCTCCGCTGCGGCGAGGAGACCGGGCACACGGATGAGGCTCTCCACTACCTCCAGAAACACTGTGCGTTGCTGGAACGACCCTATGAGTCGATGCGAAATCTGTGGTTGGTCCCGCTGGTACTCTTCCTGCTGATCGATGCGGTCACTGCTCTTGCCCTCTTGCTGCTCGCCCCGTTCTTCGCCGCGGTGAGCTTCGCCATCGGGAGGATCAAGAGATACGCCGTACTGGGGGCTATCGTACTCCTCGTGCTCAACGTGCCGCAACTCCGCCGCATCTGGGAGCAGTTTGTCCTGGCGTTGCCGCTGTTTGGGCCCGCGGTCCGGGATATGTCCGTCAATCGGTTCCTTCACGGGTTCAGCTTGATGTATCGGACAAGCAACCTGTCGACGGTGAGAATGGTGCAGACCGCCTGTTCTGCCGTGGACAATACCGTGGTCCGGGACGAGTTCCTGGAGGCGGTGCCCCATCTGGAGCGTGGTAAGTCGTTCAGCGAGAGCTTCACCCGGTGCCGATCATTGTCATTGGACCAGAAGTCGGCCATCGCTTCAGCCGAGGAAGCCGGTCGCCTGGATGACGTTCTGGAGAGGCTCTGCCGCCAGACTTCCGAGTCGCTTGAGCGGCATTTGACGAAGATACGGACGACGGTCTCGGTACTGCTCTACGGCCTGTACGCCCTCGGCGCCTTCCAGATGATCTCTGCGTTTCTCACGGTCTATCTCCTGCGTCAGGTCCAGTGAGCGGACGTTCTCCTTTTTTTCCCGGAAATTCTCTGAGATCCTCTTGACTGTGTACAGCCGTATATTGTACTATTGTTCATGAGGGGTGCAGTTTACCCTTACATCCGGACTCACAGGAGAATTTCTGATGGATATGGACGTGCAATTGACGCAGCGGCAGCGAGCCGTTTACGAGTTCATCCGCGAGAAGATCCGTTCGCGAGGCTACGGTCCGACGGTTCGCGAGATTGGTGAACACTTCAAGATCCGATCCCCCAATGGGGTGATGTGCCACCTGAAGGCGTTGGAGAAGAAGGAACTGATCACTCGCGAGCCCAATATGTCGCGGGCGATCCAGTTGTCAACTGAATCGGCCAGCGACCGAGGCCTGCCGCTTGTGGGTCGAGTTGCCGCGGGGGTGCTTCACGAGGCGATCGAACAGGACGAGCGGGTCGATTTCGGCGACATGTTCGACGTGGCCGACAAGGACTTGTTCGTACTGGAGGTCCAGGGCGAGTCGATGATCGATGTGCAGATTGCCGACGGGGACTACGTGGTAGTTCGCCGGCAACGAACGGCTCGCAAGGGCCAGATCGTGGTGGCGCAGACTGACGACGGCGAAGCCACGTTGAAGCGTTGGTTTCCGGAGAAGAACCGGATTCGCCTGCAACCGGCCAACTCGTCGATGAAGCCGATCTACGTGAAGAATGCCAAGGTGTTGGGAGTGCTGGTGGGAGTGGTACGCCAGATTGGGTAGTGCCCTGGCGAGATTGGAGACTTCGCTTCCGCCCCGGGCGTATGAGAGCCCCATGCCTCAGTTACCGGCTGGGGTCTCGGTCCGCAAGCCCTCGTGAGGCGGTGCCACAGATCCTTCCCGCCTCGGGATTGGGCGGTTCAAGCCCAGCCAGTACTCCAGGGTGTCGCAGACCGTATCGGCGAATTCTGGATAGCTCATGGGCTTGCAGATGTAGCTCTGGGCCCCCAGTTCATAGGCCTGGGCAATGTCTTCGTCCCGTTCCGAACTTGTCAGGACGATTACGGGCGGAAGGTTGCGCCGGTCAACACCTCGGACTCGGCGAAGCACTTGAAGGACCTGGAGACCATCCATCCGGGGCATCTTCAGATCCAGGAGAAAGAGATCGGGGATGTCGTTGGGATCGCGGTCCTGATAGTCGCCGGTGGCGAAGAGATACTCAAGGGCCTCAACGCCGTCGTGGACCACCACGAGTTCGCACTCAACCTCAGCGTGGGGTACCACGCGACGGAAGAGCGCTTCATGTCCGGGATCATCTTCCGCCAACAGGACGGTTTTTGTCGTCATGGCTGGAACCTCATGTGAGCTGCGCGACGACCACACCTCAACCCTGTCCAGCACCCGGTGTCTCACGCCTGCCCGACCAAAGAATAGCTGATTCCGGCGAGAAGTCCATACCGGTTTCCCTTAAATGCCGGGGACCCGGCCCCCCATATCAAGCTATTTCAGCGGTTGTTTCCGCACGCACCAGAAGGCCAGAGACGCGGAACGCCCGGGGGGGCCTCCGGCCGCTGGTTTCATGCAGAGGGGATCGGCACGGGCTGAAGAAAGAGACAAAATCATCCCCCGCACTTTCGATTGCGTTGACGGGCGACTGCCGGGAAAGCTAACATCGGGGCATCCGTGCGATGAAGCTGAATTGAAGGGGTTTCCGGACTGCGACCAAGTTGGCTGGAGAAGCGACCATGGCGAACAAGATTTCGCGAAGGACTTTTACGCGAACCGGCGCTGCGGCAGCGCTGGCGGTGCAAGCCTTGAGGACCCCCAAGCTGGAGGCCTCGCGGGTGCTCGGAGCGAACGATCGGATTCGCGTGGGCTGCATCGGCGTTGCCAATCGCGGCGGACAGGTCATGTCTGCGTTCATGTCCCACCAGGACTGCGAGATCGTCGCCCTGTGCGACGTCTTCCAACCGACGCTGGAGAAGGCCAACGCCCGCCTGGACAACAAGGCGGACACCTACGAGGATTTTCGGAAGGTGATCGATCGCGACGATCTCGACGCGATCGTCATCGCCACGCCCGATCACTGGCACGCCATTCAGACGATCGACGCCTGCAACGCCGGCAAAGACGTTTACGTGGAGAAGCCGCTTTCGATCACGATTCACGAGGGACGCCGCATGGTGGAGGCGGCCCGGCGCAACAAGCGGGTGGTGCAGGTGGGGACCCATCGGCGCAGTTCGGCGCTCTACGAGTCGCTGGCGAAACGAACGACGGCGGGCGAATTTGGCCACATCGCCGTGTCGCGAGCGTACCGGGTGAGCAACATGGCTCCAACCGGGATTGGGCGCATGCAGCCCACCGCGCCGCCGCCCGGCCTGAATTGGGATCTCTGGCTCGGTCCGCGACCGGAGCGGCCTTACCAGGACAATATCGCCCCCTACAAGTTCCGCTGGTGGCATCTCTACTCGTCGCAGATGGGGAACTGGGGCGTCCACTACCTCGACGCCATTCGCTGGTGCACGGGCGAACTGGCTCCCAGTTCGGTTTGCGCGATGGGGGGGCGGTTTGCCGTCGACGACGACCGCACGATTCCCGACACGCTCGAGGCCGTGTTCGAGTTCGCTTCCGGCCGGCTGGCGATCTTCGGGCAATACGAGGCCAGCGGAAACCCGCCGTTCCCGGTCGGCGAGATCGAATTGCGGGGGACCCAGGGCACGGTCTACGTCTACCCGAGCGGGCGTGGATATGAAGTGGAACCCGAGCGCGGCGGGCAGTTCCAGGAACCGCGGGATCCTCGCATGGCGCCCGAAAAGGTGGAGGCCGAAGGCAACAACGCCGACCTGACGGCCCTGCACGCCCGCAATTTCCTCGATTGCATGCGGAGCCGCGAGAAACCGAGGGCCGACGTGGAGATCGGGCACCGCTCCACGAGTTTCAGCCTGATGGCCAATATCTCGCTGGCCGTGGGCGAGCGTCTGTACTGGGACGCCGAGAAAGAGCAGTTCACGGGCAGCGAGGCGGCCAACCAGATGTTGCACTACGAGTATCGGAGTCCGTGGAAGCTGGGATAGTCGCGACCGTTTCTGTCGATGGCAAGATATTTGGTGAGAATCAGATAACGGAGATTTGGAATGGCTCTGAAACAGACGGGTGCGAACGATCGGATACGGCTCGGGTTCATCGGTGTGGCCAACCGGGGCGGCCAGCTTCTTTCGGCGTTTTTGACGCATGACGACATGGAGGTCGTGGCTCTCTGCGACGTCCAGGGGAGCACCCTGGCGGCGGCCAAGGAGCGGCTGGAGAAGCTGGGCGGCAAGCCGGACACCTACGAGGATTTCCGCAAGGTGCTCGAGCGGAAGGATATTGACGCCGTCGTCATCGCCACGCCCGACCACTGGCATGCGATCCAGACGATCGAGGCCTGCAGGGCGGGGAAAGACGTTTACGTGGAGAAGCCCGTGTCGATCACGGTTCGCGAGGGGCGACGGATGGTCGAAGTGGCGCGGGAGACGAAGCGGGTGGTGACGGTGGGGCTCCATCGGCGTTCGGCTCCGATCTACGCCCAGGCGGCCGAATTCGTCCACAGCGGAAAGCTGGGACAGGTGACCGTTTCGCGGACCTATCATCGCAGCAATCTCTTCCCGATGGGGATCGGGAAAGAGAAGCCGAGCGATCCGCCGGCCGATTTGAATTGGGACATGTGGCTGGGCCCGCGACCGGAGCGGCCCTTCCAGGTCAACATCGCGCCCTACAAGTTCCGTTGGTGGACCCTCTACTCCTCGCAGACGTCGAACAACGGCGTTCACTTCTTCGACTGCGTGCGGTGGATCACGGGCGACGAGGCCCCCACGTCGATCTGCGCGATTGGCGGGAAGTACGTGGTCGACGACGATCGGACGATTCCCGATACGCTCCACGTGACGTTCCAGTTCCCCTCGGGGCGTCTGCTCAATTTCGGGATGTTTGAATCGAGCGGGAATCGGACGTTGCCACGGGCCGGGTACTTCGAGATCCGCGGGACCCAAGGCACGATGTACTGCAGCGATCCTTACTTCGAGGTCATTCCCGAACGGGGCGGCCAGTTCCAGGACTCCAAGCCGCGTGGGGAGGAAATCAAGGTCGAGGATGCCGGAAGCAACCGGAACCACACGGCCCTGCACGCCCGGAACTTCCTCGATTGCATTCGCAGTCGCGAGAAGCCCAACTGCGACGTCGAGGAAGGGCACCGGTCGACCCTGATGAGCTTGCTCGCCAAGATCTCCCACACGATCGGCAAACGACTCGAGTGGGACCCGGTGGCGGAAAAGATCACCAACTACCCCGAGGCGAACGAGTTGCTGCACTACGAGTATCGGGCGCCGTGGAAGCTGGGTTGACGAATTGTCAAAGAGCCGAGTCGAAGGGGCGCAAGTTGGGCATCTGAAGTGGCAGGACCGGCGGTCGGCGGTTGCGGGCAACCGGCGGTGAAAAACTGCTGCGAAAAGGTTGCGGGTGGTGGCGTCGGTTGGTGCACTTATCGATCGATTGCTCCATCGAACGAACGTGGTTAACGTGTTGTGGCATGGTGGTTTACGGCGTCGTCGGATGCTTCGAATCATTTTGACTACCATGCAAAATGGGGGTGTCGGCGCTTGGTGGTTTTTTCTCTAAGTGCTTGCTTTGAAGGCACTTGCGACGATCGCAATGGGGGGGCCTCGGTGAGGCGGTGGAAATGACGGGAGAATTCGGCCTGGCGAGGCTGGCGGAAGGGGAGGAGGCTGGAACACTCATCGACGCTCATCGACGCTGATCCTGTGGGATTGGGAGTTGGTCAACGAGAGGCGGATTCTGCCAATATCTTGGGCTGAGGCGTGGGTCACAGGTGGGGGTGGCATTGCCTAGGTTGCCTGCTCCATAGATTCGCATTGTTTGCATTGTTTGCGCGAAATGATCGGGTACTTTTGGCTCGAAAGAGGGAGTGACCGCGGGGGCAGTTTCGTCTTGGAGTCTCGGTTGGGGGCCTGTGGGCATGGTGGGGGCGAATGTCGTTATGGGAATTGATTTGCGTGTCTTGGGCCGCTCCGGGTCTGGCGAGACGGATCGGTCATATCAGTATACATATATACACTTATTTGTCAAGGGGAAAATTGAACCCTTGAGGAGATTGGGGGCGCATTTCGGAGACACGAATCGGTGACAGGCGAGCGGCGACGAGAAGTTGCCCGTCTTCGCGTAGGCGAGTCTCTCCGAGGCTCGCATTCAGCGTCTCGGAGAGACGCTGCTACAGTTCGCAGAGACGCTACTACGTGGTGGGAACCCATCCCGCCGCCGGCCTTAGCATAGGCGGGGGAGGAGTTGGCAAAGGGGCGGCGCGGCTGATTGGCGCGGTCAGGTTCATTGTGGTGCAGGGGCGTCGGCCTGAGTTTGAGGCACGGGCGAGACGCGCGTGGATGACGGTGCCCGACGTCAATACCCAGAGCCCCCGCAGCGGGGCGGGACGATGCGAGCCAAGACGCCCCAGACTACCCCAATGCCCCGGGGGTGTGCGTCCTCGATTTATTCCCCGGTAAATGCTACACACCGGCCGCACGATTCATTATCATCAGGCTGATTCACTTGCCGACACCCATTGGGGGCATCCGCGGAATCAGATATGGCCAAACGCGTTGTCATTGAGAACCCGATCATCAATTCCCCGTTCGTCCAGCCGAGACGGCACTTCCGGTTTGACGACGAGGGCAGCACCAGTCAGATCGTTGACGCGCGGCGCGACAGCTCCTATTTCATGCCCATCGCCCGCCCAAAGAAGAAGGGCAAGGACAAACAGCTCACTTTCGACGATTGGACCGCCGATCGAATCGAGGAAAACAAGACGGTCAACTACATACGACGCCGAGTTCGTGACTGGCGTGAGGGTGGTTATCGTGGTGTCACCAATGTCACGCGACGACTCCTGGAAGATTGGAAGTGCGAGGACCGTTTTCGTCGCCTCTTCTTCTGTCAGATCGAAGCCCTCGAAACACTGATCTATCTGACGGAGGCCGCCGCCAAATACGGCGATCAGGCCGTCATCAACGATTTGAAGACGTTCGCCGACGATACAAACCTGGAAGTGCGATCCACGCGAGGCCGTAGTGCGGGAGGCAGATTTCAGTCCTATCTCGGATTCTCCAAGTCGGAAGGGGACAGGAGTGGCCAAAGACGATGACACAGAAGCCCCAAGCCTCGGAGAGTGGCGAGCCATAACCGGGTACGAGCCGCAGTACTCGGTCGCAGCGGAGATGGCTCTTCAAGCGGCTCACGAAGGGAGGCTTCTTTGTATTCGTTTGATCAATCAGAGAGCCGGCCTCGCCGACGATTTCCAGATATTGACCGAAAATCGGATTGACGCGTTCCAGGTGAAATGGGCGCAGCGACCTTCCTCGTTCACATTCTCAAACCTTCGCGCGTTGATTCGCGGACTCGCCACCGGTTGGCATCACCTGCGTCAAGATCATCCTGCACTGCGCGTTGTTGTTCATGTTTACACGAATCATCCAGCTTCCGTGAACGATTCGGTTAAGCATTCTTCGGGAGAAAAGATCGGATCGTTCTTTGACTTTCGAGCAGACATCTTGGAAGTGATGCGACGGGGCGGGGCCCCGAAGGAGGCGACAATCAAGAAATGGGAGGCTCCCCTTCGGGACCTTCAGATCGAGTCAGGACTCGATGCCCAAGAATTCGACGAGTTTCTCCGCGATCTGTGTGTAGATGTTGGACAGACGCTCGTTTCGGAACGCACGGACCCGCTTGATCTCTCGCCACCACGAACGCGCACCTCCGACGTCGAGAAGCTAAAAGCCTATCTCCTGAAAAGGGTCCGGGAGGAGCACCGCGGCTTCACTGTCGAGATTTCTTGCTCTGAGCTACTTGCTGGAGCAGGCTTGGACGACCGGCTTGATTTGAGGAATCGTCATGTGTTCCCGCCACCGGATATCCAATACAGTCCACTGGCCAACACAAGAGATGACTTGGCACAGCGTCTCCGCAGGTTGCCAGGTGGCTATCTCTCCTTGGTCGGAGCACCAGGTTCCGGAAAATCAACCCTTATTAACGAAGAATTCACCGATCCGGCTCTTCGTGTGCTTCGTTACTATTCCTTCATTCCGGGAACGGATCTGAGTGGCCATATTCGGGGCGAGTCTGAACATTTTCTCCACGACATCAATCTTTCTCTGCGTCGCCTTGGTGCTAGCGGGTATTCGCGTCAACTGGATGTGGCACTCGATCCAAAGAGCGAATTCCTCAAGCAAATTGCCTGCCTCAACGAGGAATTTTCGAGGACTGGCCGCCGGACGATCATCTTCGTGGACGGCCTTGACCACATACCGAGAGAGCAACAACCGCAACGCTCTCTCCTGTGCGACCTGCCCTTACCCAATCAGGTCCCTGACGGAGTGTTTGTCGTTCTGGGCACCCAGACGGTTGAATTGTCAGATCTACCGCGCCAAGTTCGACTGGAAATATTCAAGGCGGAGCGACGAGTTGATATGTCGCGTCTGACCGCTCCCCAAGTGTCTGATATCACCGCGGTCGAGTATCCGGAGGACGTCAGGACTCAAGCGTTGGCGAAAAGGCTGTTCGCACTGAGTGACGGGCATCCACTGGCTCTGGCCATTCTGATACGCCTCCTGCGACAATCGAGGGTCACGATAGCAGATGCAGTGAGTTGCCTGGACGACATCGATTTCGTAGGAACTGACATCGATCAGTATTACGCTACCGTTTGGGACCAATTGGATCCCGACGACGAAACGTTCGATTTCTTTGGGAGAGCCTGCCGCGACCGCCTGCCGATAAGGATCAACAGTTCGGAAACCGATCTCGGGCGTAGCAGATTCGCGTCTCTACGCCGCCAGGTTCAGCATCTGTTCCAAGAGGATCCGTCCGGACAACTTCACTTCTTTCACAACAGTTTCAGATTGTTCTTGCGGAGAGTCACCAGCAACAACATTGCGGGGCACTTCGACGAATCAAGGCACCTCGGATACCATCGCGACCTTGCTCACCGCTACGCGAATTCGCCCGATCCGCTCGACCGATGGGAAGTCGTGTACCATCACTGGAAAGCGAATTGCGTGCAGCGCGCAATGGAGTTTGTGACACTTGAATCGGCACGAGAACAGGTTCACCACTTCCGTCCTCCGGATGCGCTGTTTCCGGATCTTCGCGTTCTCCTACAACTGGCGTTCGAAACAGCAAACCTACCGAAAGTTGCCGAGATCGCGCTCATATGGAACGAACTCAATCTCTGTGGCTACGCGATGAACGATCAGTACGATTCGATCGCCAGAGAACTGGTTCTTGCAGGAGAAGTTCGCACTGCGATTCGCCTTCTGATGGACGGCACCGCCGTGCGCCTAAAAGCCGCCACATGTCTAGACGCTGCTGTTACGTTGTCGGAGATGGGACACGATAAAGTCGCGCGGGCACTCTTCTTCGCTGCGGAACCCCTTTCGCAACTGCATCAGTTCAACGAGGTGATTGACGAAACCGAACGCAAGGTGCTTGTCCAATGGGCGAGGACTGCGAGCAGGTTTCGGCGTCCGCAGCAGGTTTTGACAATGATTCGCACCGCGGCGCTGCAAACGGCGTTTCATACTGGACATCGCAGCGACCCAGAGACGATCCGCGATGAACTGCTCATCGCTTTTGCAGGGAGCATCTCCGGGCATCCAGAAGAATCGCTGATTGATGATGTAGACAGGGAAATGCGCCCTCGCTCCCGTGCAGCTTGGCTCCGACTTCGCAATGCGCGGATCCACGCGCTACCGAGGGGTGACGACCGCCGTGGAAGTCTTGCAGAGAGTGTCGTCGAAGCATACGAGAACGTGTCACCGACTGAGATGACCACGCCGGAAAGATTGCTGGTCGCGGAGATCGCGTCTTTTCTGTGCAACAACCAGCAAGCCGCGAAGCGCGTACTCAAGGAGTTCGCTCCCACCCAAAGTAATGTCTTTCCGCACGAGAATGCACTAACACAAGTGCAAATGAATTGGTTCCGCCTGTTTCGACTCAGAGGCTCCCTAGGCGAAAGAGTCGACATAAAGGAAATCGAAATCGACGAGGAGAACCAGTTCGTACGCGCCCTTGGATTCGTCACGCGGCATATCGCGACCTTTGGTCTCCTGGCTGCGAAACGATTTCGGCACGAACTGTCGACAGACGAGCTACTTCAGGCGGTGCGCTCTACAATGCGGTTCATGGATGGGGGGGCAAGCAATGCTGATGTCGACGATGTGCATCGACATATCAGGCCGCTTCGCCCGGCGGTCGCCCAGCTTGTGCTTCGACATCTAGTCGACAACGAGTCCATCGAGCAAGTTGCCGACATGCTCATCGATGCGGCAACAGGCATGTCGTCGATTCCATCTTGGACCGCGTTTGAGAGCCTTTCGCTCTTCCATCACCTGCGCGAAGCGGGCGTTGACTCCAACGTGTGTCGTGAGTTTCTCGATCGTATTGAAAGAGAATGGCGGCCGGATTCCGAGGACGCCTCAATGCGAGCGGAGCGGGAAGTCCGACTCGCCAAGGCACGGAATCAACTCGGCGACCACGAATGCGCCATAACGCATCTTCGCGCTGCCGTTGAGACTCAAGGAACTGTGGAGCACAGTGAAGACTACCAATTGGGAACCGCTTGCCATTTCTTGGTAAAGGCAAACCGAACAGATCCTGACGAAGTCCGAAGACGTCGACGTTCGGAACTTCTCGTCAAGACGAGCATGGCTGGTGCACTAACGAGCGCGCCATCGGGCGGTGCCGCGGAAGCAGCGATCATCGACGCGTGTCGCTGGAATCCAATGGAAGCGGCTGCCTTGACCAGACACCTCGCTGAATCTGGGGCAATTAGCTTTGCCGATGCAGCGGGTTCGTTTCTCAAGGAGGCGGTTCATCACGACGAATCCTGTGCGAAGCTTGCTCTGTCTATCACAAAAGCGTTTCTCACGCCACTCGGATCGCCGATGCGTGGGCTGCTTCAGGCAATCGGAAAGGCAGGAGAAGGGTCCGTATCGTTCGAATCACTCTCGGAGCGCGTCGAGTGCTTTGCTCTGCCTGAAAGGCGTTACTCGTGGCAACGCGAAATTGTTGACGCTTCAACTGCCAGTAGAATCGCTGTACCTGATTCAGCGTTCCTATTCACCGAGGAGGTCGACGCACAGTACGGAGGAGGTCGACATCCTTCAAGAGTGACCGTCGCCCCCGATGAACACCTCGACGTCACCGAAGTATGCAGAACCGTGCGGAGCCCTGAGGACTTCCGCCAATTCCGTGCCAGGTACTCCTCTCCTGGGTGGCCACATACGGACGCCTTAACGCGCGACCTCTGTTATCGCTGGAGCGTTGCCCAAGTTGCCCAACTTGCGAGGACTGTCTTGGAGTACGACGAAGATGGTCGGGAGGTGATGATTTGCGCCGAGGCCCTCGAAGCCCGCGGCGACCCAGGTCAGGCCGTGGAGATCGCACGGTTGGTTCTTGAGAACTGCGGGCGCAACTACGGAGATGACTGGCTATCCGGCGGCGCGTTGCTGCGAGCCATGAGACTCTTGGAACGACATCTGCCTCATGAGGAGTTCCGCTCAGCCATCCTTGCTTCGCTATGCCGGTACGTGAAGTCCGGGCGCAGCTTCTCAATGCGTAGCGAGGAGTTGTTTGCGGAGATCTTTCCACGCCTGTGTGATGAAGAGACATTGCTCGCGATTGCTCATCATGTGGAACGTTTTCTGCAGTATTCGAGTCGGTTCGCGAAGGACGAAGAGAGCTGGCATCGTGACAACGGGACAGTCCGTCAAGCACTTCTTTGGTTCGTCGCCGATCGGCTATCCGACCCTGTCAATCTACTGTCAGATGCGGCACGATACGTGGTTGCTGAATTGATCCTCACTCACGAACTTCACGAAAAGGACCTGCTTTACGTTTGCGACTGCATCGATGGCGATCGGCGGGCAGTGCGAGGTTTTCTTGGCGCTTTGCGTGCCGCGGTTCCTCACGAGCCTGAAATCGTCCGATCTCTTACACACTGGATTCACGGAGTATGCCAGGTGAGAGATTTCGGACTGCGAGCAGAAGGCCGTATTATCTTGAACGAAATCGGTGAATCGGCGTCGACAGAGCCAGACGACGATACCTCCCTGTTACACGGTTTCACAGGTCAGCCGCTGATTGTTCCTCCGAGCGTTTTCGAGAAGGAGATCGATGCTACTGGCTGTCTGCGCGACACTTATGACGCCACGGAATTCACCAAACTGGCTCAATACCCCATAAAAGCTCTTTCACGGGCTGCCAAGATTGAAGAGTCGGGCCTAATTCGACGGGTCTATGAGATCGCTGTGTCATTTGGGCGAGAGACTTGGGAGCGGCAAGCCGAGCTGGCACTTCGAGAACGGCTCGATAACTCATCCCTGCGGTTCCCGTTTACACGGCTACGATCGATTGCCCTGGAAAACTCGCTGCATCGGGCCGCAGCAGAACTCATTGATGCAGGAAGACTCGATGCGCAGAATGTGAGTTATATGCTCCCGTTCTTCCGCATCTCAGATCCAGTTCTTCTTCGACTTCCTACGATATCCATGCCGAAAGAGCTTGCAGCGTTCAGGCCCGATGATTCATCCAGCGAGCAACTTCGAGAATGGCTTGCCGCGTGCGAAGGCGGTATTCGAGAGATTCAACACCTGATTGCGCACGAGGTGGAAGAGTCTTGTGTGCTTGCGGAATACTCACATTTCTGCGCGGGTCGCCGAAGATGCGTCGAAGAACGCTTCACCAATCTCTGGGTGGCTCAACCTGCAACTGACAAACCACCGCTTCCTTTTCCATTCGACCCATTCTCCTATGCCTCTTGGTATGATCAGGCTCATTCCGATGAAGGCGCGGTCGCCGTTCGGCATTTTGGGGCAATCGAGCATCACGGCGTCCATTCTGAATGGCTTTGCCTAAACGCGCACGCTGCTGCCGCTCTCGGCTTCTGGCCTGATCCGGAACGCGCGTTCGGTTGGACGGATGGAACGGATTTCATTTGGACAGTGCGTTGGCTCAACGGTCATCCAGACGTCCCACCTTCTCAAGATGAGCAGAGCGACGGGTGGCTGCTGCTTGGGACGCCAGGAGTGCCAGCAAAGATGGCCAACTCGTTCGATTCAGTCCGCCAATTTTGTGTCGTTCGGCGTACGATTGGCGAACAAGCGAAGGGAGAATCATCGACCGCCCAATGGTATGATTCCTTCCCCATGTGAGTCGGAAACCACAATGAATTCGCGCGAGGCTTCTCGCCCCGCCGGGCCACGGAGGTTGTTCATCCGGCGTGCGTCGCCAGCGCTCGCGAACGAAAACCGATGCGAAGACGGGGAAAGAATGAGGCGTTGTCATTCTACGTGCCGTGTGGCCTACTCGTCGTCCTTCCCACCAGAATGAACCCCAATCTGGCCATGGGCGACGAATTGCTCAAGAAGACCGGCGCAGGCAACCTCTTTACGGTCTTCGGTGAACCCGATCTCGAAGTCACCACTGACAAGGACGGCCAAATCATCGCGGAGATCCGCGGGCTCGACGTCTACGACCCGACCACCGGCGAGATCCGCTCCTCCAGCACCGATGACATCGTTTGCTGGTTTATCGACACCAAGTACAACGGCGAGAGTTTCTTCGTCCGCCACGCCTACTTCACCGGCGCCGACGAACCCTATGAAAAGCTCAAACGGGCCCTGCTCGCCGACATCGACGAGGGCGTTTGGAGCCAACTCTACAGCACTACGAGCCGCCCCTTTCCCAGGCCCGAAACCGGCAAGATCGCCGTCAAGGTCATCAACCACTACGGCGACGAGGTCGTCAAAGTGTATCAGGTTTGGCGGCGAGGCTTGAGGCGGTTGGGGAGTCGCCGGCCGTGGAGAAGGGTCGGCTCGGGAGGGCCAACCTACGGGGTGTCGCCGCGCTGTCTCGGAGGGAACGAGCACGTTGAAGGAAAGCGGCGACGAGTCACCGCACTCCATGTGCCTGCGTGGCGTTAGTCCTTTCCCCCTTGGAGTTCCCGGATGGCTTCGACGGGGAGGGGGATTCCCTTGATGGTTCCTTCGCAGACGATGTTGTCGTCGACGATGCACTGGAAGCGGCTGACCATCAGGGCGCGGCGGATTTTGAGCAACTGACCGACGACGACGAATCGGTCGCCCGGATGGACGACGCCGCGGAATCGGACGTCTTCGAGGCCGCCGAAGCCCATCATCTCCGCATCCATCAACTTCTGATGCTGGGTGTAGAAACTGGCCAACTGGGCGGCCGCCTCGCACATGATCACGCCCGGCATGATGGGCATTCCGGGCATGTGGCCGCGGACCCAGAACTCGTCCTGGGTGAGATCCTTGTAGCCGACGCAGATATGCCGTTTGGGATCCTCGAAGACGATGGCCGTCAACTGCTCCATTTCGAAGCGTTGGCAGTTGCATTTGCGGATCTCTTCGATGTCCGCAATGACGTGGTTCAGGTCGTATTCGGAGGGATCGATAATCAAGTTCTTGTTCGGCACGCCCAACTCCTTCTCATGCGGTTTCGAACCGCATCTACACTTCCGGAACATGTTTTCCCGGTGGCACTTAGGATCGCCGAGGAAATGACTGTCGCCTTTCGCTCTGGGAAAGTGACGCTGCTTTCGCGGAGCGAAAGGCGACCATACGACGGTCCTTAGGTGCGAACGGCTTGCCGCTTCTGTTTCCGAGCCTTGGCGTTGGCGGGTCGCTTTCCGTGATTCGCTTTCTTGATTTTTCTGCCTGGCTTGGCCATGATCGCAAGTTTCCTTCTGTACGTCGACAATGAGGCTCCGGTTTGTTGGTGGACACCCGTCGCCGTTCAATAAACCTCTTAATCTACCCCCGACAAGGAGGCCTGGGAAGGCGGGCAACTCTTTCGAGGGGGATGCCATCCCAGATTCTTCACGATTACGCGCACCTGTTCCACAAAATGCTTGCACGAAGGCGTTGCGGCTATCCTACGCAGGTCGCCAGGTCATTCCCCGCCCGCAAAGGTGGGAATGACGTTTTCTGCCGCCGGGGCATCGCGGGGCGTTAGCTCTGGATTCCCGCCTTCGCGGGAATGACGGGTGGGTTGCCGGCTGGGGGCTCGCTTACGCTCGACCACCAGCCACCCCGAAATCACGGGAAGGGGACAGTCCCATTTCTGTGGCGTCCTGCCACAAGAATCGGGACAGCCCCCGGCGTCAGGCTGCTCTATCCGCGGAGCCAAAATCGTCCAGTTTCAACACGATCGGTTCGTCGTCGGTCGCAACTTCAGAGTCAGGGGGCAGCGGTAGGTCTGTATCGCCTGCCGACTCGCCCCGCGTGCTCCAGGCCAGGGCGGCGGGGAGGGTGACCAACGAGGTGAACAGGCAGCAGGTGACGCCGAGGGTCAGAACGCGTCCGAGGCTTTGCAGGCCCTGGTGGCTGGCGATCATGAGGCTGCCGAAGCCGACCATCGTCGTCAACGAGGTGATCAGCACGGCGCTGGCGGTGGACGCGCTTATCCGGAAGGGTCCTTTGCGCCGCTGGAAGTCGTGGACGATGTGCACGCCGTCGTCGACCCCGATGCCCAGGAGCAGCGGCAGGACGATCATATTGGCCGGATTGAGCGGTTCGCCGAGCCAGCCCATGAGGCCGAACAGGAGCAGCATGCCGAGCCCCACCGGCAACATCGCCAGGAGCGTATAGCGGAGGCTGCGGAAGTCGAGATAGAGCACTACGACGATGGCGATCAGGGCGTAGCAGGCCGCCTGCTCGTAGTTCTTCTTCATTTGCCGCGAGGCTTCGTAGGTCTGGAGCGGATTGCCGGTTGCCTGCGGATCGACGGAACGCACGTCCTGAACGAAGCGTTCCATGGCTTCCATGTCCCAGATGCTGCCGCGGCTGTAGACTTTCATGAGGTGGCGCCCGTTCAGGCCGAGGTACCGCGCGACGAGGCTTTCCGGCAGGTCGGAGTAGTCCGGCGGCTCGGGATTGGAGACTTCCACGAGGGAGCGCAAGCCGTCGAGGAGTTCTTCGGCCACGTGCCGCTGATAGCGGGACAGCCGGCGGTAGCACTCCCGCTCGTGAAGTTGGTAGAGAGCCGTCCGGATCCAGGCCACTCGTTCGGCGATCTGCCGGCCGCGGGGGGTGCTGCCGAGGATCGATTGCAGTTGCGCCAGCGCCGGTTCGATGGCTTCGGGTTTTTCGATGGGGATTTCCGGCGCTCGATCGGGGAGTCCGTTCAGGTTGGAACGGATCCGGGCGATGATCGGCATTTTGAGCTTTTCGCCGCCGGGGAGCTTCGAGACGATCTCCTCGACGCGCTCGACCGAATCGAGCGATTCGAACTGTGCCTTGCGGTCCAGGAGTTCCTCCCTCGACGGCGCCAGAGAAAGGGCGAACCAGACGCTCTGATCGCTCTCCTCGATCAGCCGGTGCTCCAGTCGCACGCTTTCCAGGCCCTCAGGCTGCAGATTGAGCAGGTTGTGGTCGTACGAGAGGTCGGTTGCTCCGAGGGCGATGAACGATGCCGCCGCGAGCGATATGCCCAACAGCCAGCCCGGCTCGCGAAACACGGGGTCCAGCCAGTGCAAAATGTCGAGCGGACCGGGGACCGCTTCCTGTTCGCGTGCACGGTCGGTCAGGTGGATCATGGACGGCAAGACAACGAGGGCCGCGGCGCAGCAGAGTAGAATGCCGCCGCCGGCAATGATCCCGAGTTCTGCAATTCCGGTGAACTCGGTGAATCCGGCGGTGAAGAAGGCGATGGCAGTAGTCACCGCTCCGGTCAGGATGCCGGGGCCGACGCCGGCGGCCGTCTGCATCAGGGCGTCGTCGCAGGGGACGAGCGTCTGGCGATGCTGCAAGTATCGGGCGACATAGTGGATACCGAAGTCGATTCCCAATCCGATGAGAATCACGGTGAAGGAAACGCTCAGAATGTTGAGGTGACCGACGGCCAGCGTGATGTACCCGAACGACCAGGCCATGGCCAGCAACAAGGCCGCCACGGTGAGCAAGGGATGGCGAATGCCGCCGAATCCGGCCACGAAGAGGCTTGCCACGCCGAACAGGGAAAGGAGGCTTGCTTCGACCATGGCGGCCTGGCTCGACCGCATCTCGTCGTTTTCCATGATGGGCAGCCCGGTCAGACCGATCTGCGTATCCGGATGGCGAGAGGCCACGGAATCCACATGGCGGCGTAACGCGTCGATGGCTTCGGAGCCCCGGGCGAAGCCCTCGTTTTCCGGATTCTCGACCAATTGGAGCAAGACGACGCCCATGCGGCCGTCGGCCATCAGGAAGCGTTGCGTGTCGGACATGCCGTCGGGCAACGGCGACTGGGCGACCTGGGGCCATGGGGCGCTGAAGCACGGCTCCGAGCCGAGCGCGCGTTGGACGCTGAACGCCCAATGTTCGGTTTCCGTTTCTACACGATCGCGGGCCATCCCCGAGGGATCGCGGGACGCTAGCGCGAGTCGTTGACTCATCGTCGCGGCCATATTGCCGACGCTGAGCTGGGTCCAGTTTCCCGCAACGATCGGCCTGGTCTCCGCCACAAACTGCTCGATGGTTTGAAGCTTCTCAGGTTCGAAGTAGTAGAGGCCTTTGGAGCGGATCTTGGAGAGGTCGACCTGGTGGAGCACCGCCCGAAAATGCCGGGTATCGCGAGTCAGGATTCCGGCAATTTCGTCCACGGCCGGTACGACCTGGCGTTGCGATTTGCCTTCCACGACGACCAGGACGTCGTCGGCCGCCCCGAACTCGCGAATATAGTCGAGCCACAGCTTGTTGTAGTTGCTGTCGGGATTGATCAGGTCGAGACGGCTGGTGTGGAAACCGAGCCGCGCGCCGGCCAGAAGCAGTGCCAGCACTGCAAGCGCAACCGCCCCTCCAAGTACGGCGATCGGACGCCGGATCGCGGCGCGGGTGATTGCTTGCAGCAGAGTTCTCATGATCAATCGATGGAAATGCGGCATCCGTTCCGCTTCGTGGTCGAGCCGGCTCTGAAAAAAGAGGACTGTCGTTCGCATGCCGTGTGACCGGCGGTCGGCAGTCCCGTAGAGGGGGGGATTGTATCATCAAGTCCGCAAGTCGACAACCCGAATTGGATGACCGTTTCATTCTTTGCCATATCGCCACCACAGGGCGAGACAGAGGGTGGCTGCGATGGTGAGGAGAGTTCCGAGAATGGTGAAGTTCAGCAGGTCGGTCTTCGCCATGCCCGAGACGGTGGGACCGATGCTGCCGATGCCGAAGCCAACGCTGAAGCTCAGCCCGAAGCACAGGCTGCGCCGGCGGCGAGGGGCGTACTTGGCGATCAGGCTGTTGAAAAGCGGCTGGTGCATGAAGTAGAGAAGGGCGAATCCGGCGGCAGCCCAGAGTCTGGCGGGTCCCTCCGCGAATCCCATCCAGAAGACGAACGGGGCGGTGGCGTAGAACGATGCCGCCATCAGGGCTTCCAGCGTGGACGGGCGGGCGATTCTTCCGGCCGTGTACTGTCCGACGGCCCCCAGGGCGAGAACGGCACCGGTGAGGTAATTGCGCAGGCTTTCGCTGGGGATGTCGAAATCGAGTCCCGTTTCGCCGAGGTATCGGGGCAGGAAATTGAGGATTCCCGCGTAGACGATTCCCGCCAGGCTGGTGACGACCAGCAAGACGGCGTAGGCGCCCCAATAGGCACGGTCTTCGGGGTGCGGTTCGGCGTTGCCTTCTTCACGGTATTGGACGCGGCCGTCTTCGTGAGACAGCATCCACTTCAAGAGGAGGGCGAGCAGGATGCCCGGGACGGTGAGCACAAGGTAGTATTGACGCCAGGTGGCGCCCGTTTCCAGCACGGCCCCTGCCAGGAACGGTCCCGCGGCGATTCCGACCGAACCGAGAATGCCGTGGTAACCGAGGGCCAGCGACCGATTCTCGGGAGTCGTATGGTGGGTGATGAGGCTCACCCCCGCCGGGTGGTAGATACTGGCAAACATGCCGAGAACGAACATGGCGGCGTACATGACCGCCAGCGTCGGCGACCAGAACGCCAGCAGGGCAGCGGCGCTGCTGCCGATCAGGTAGATCAGCAGAAGACGTTTCGATCCGTAGCGGTCGGCCAGCCAGCCCGCAAACAAGGCACAGAGCCCGAAAGGCAGTCGCAAGGTGCTGCCCAGTTGGCCGGAGACTTGCTTGCCGACGTCGGTGGCGATGCCGAACGCTGCGTCCTCTTCAACGAGTTGTTCGACCGAGGCGAAGGAATGCTCGAAGACGTGTACCAGGGCGTGGGCGAGGGATACGAGGAGCACGAGCCTGAAGGTGGAGCGGTTCAACATGCCCGGCTCCGCTCGACCAGATGCGCGAGCAATTCGGACGAGGCCCCGCTGTCGATCGCCTCGGCAGCCCGGCCGGCGCAGTCTGGAAGCGATTCCGACGGGTCGGCGGTCCAGAGTGCCGCGGCCGCATTGGCCACCACGACGTCGCGAGCCGGGCCCTTCTCACCCGCCAGAATCCGCCGAATTACGGCGGCGCTCTCGGCGGGGGTCTCGACCAGCATGGTCTCACGGGAACTGGCGGCGAGCCCGAAATCGCCGGGTGTCCAGGCGAACTCCTTCAGTTGACCGCCGCAGGCCTCCGTCACGTCTGTGCGGTCGCCTACGGTCACTTCGTCGAGGCCGTCGGCACCGTGGACGACCAGGACTCGCCGGGTTCCGAGCATCGCCAGGGCCTGCGAAAGGAGCGGACGCAATCGGGGTTGGCCGACGCCAAGAAGCTGGTAGGGAGCGCGGGCCGGGTTGGCCAACGGTCCCAAAATGTTGAAGATGGTGGGCGTGGCGATCATCTTGCGGACCGGAGCGACGTGCTTCATGGCTTGATGAAGCAGGGGGGCGAAGCAGAAGCAGATCCCCAGCTCCTCCAGGCAGGATTCTACATGGGCGACGTCGGCCTCGATGTTCACTCCCAGTTCGGCGAGAACGTCGGCCGAACCGCTCTTGCTGGTGAAGCGGCGATTCCCGTGCTTGGCCACCGGCTGCCCGGCGGCGGCAGTGACCAGGGCGGCGGCGGTGCTGATGTTGAAGGTCCCGGAAGCGTCGCCGCCCGTCCCCACGACGTCGATGACGCCGGTCCGCTGGGTGCGAATCGGCGTCATGTGAAGTCGCATGGCAGCGGCCGCCCCGGCGACTTCGTCGACGGTCTCGCCCTTTTCGTGCAGGGCGACGAGCAGGTCGGCGATCTCCTGTTCGGCGCAGACGCCTTCCATGATCTGCCCGAGGGTCTCGGACATTTCGTCCATGGTCAGGCTTTCGCCTCGCTGCACGCGTGCTACGATCGGCTTGATCATTGGCGCTCTTTTCCCTATCAGGGACGACGGACGATCGCTGAGGAGCACTGGAAAGCCGGCCATTCTACCCGGCGGGAGAAACGAGGCAAACAGTCAGGATCGTCGCCTTTCGACATTTGTGCGTTAGCCAGAATTCCCAGTTTACCCAGGCAATAGGTTATTTGGCACTCCCCTTGCCGGAGGCGGCTGTGTTCTCTACAATCGCCCCGTAGCTGCAAACCGTCCGTGCGACGTGAGATACGAGGATTCGGATGCCAAAAAAGGTGATTTTGGACCTGGACCCGGGGATCGATGATGCCATGGCGTTGTGCATGGCGTTGTTCGATCCGCGTCTCGACGTGCTAGCAGTGACAGCCGTGGGCGGCAACGTATCGCCCCAGATCGCCACGCGGAACGTCCAGGCCCTGATTGAGCAGTTGGATCCTCCGAGATGGCCTCGAGTGGGCGTGGCTTCCTATGCCGACACGGGCCTGCCGGTGGACGGTCGCCACTTGCACGGGATCGACGGTTTGGGGGGTGTCCATCTGGACGTGGCCGAGTTGCGGACGCGTCATCCGTCGGAGAAGATCATCTGCGACGAGATTCGCGCCAACCCGGAAGAGGTGACGATCATTGCCCTCGGGCCGCTGACGAATATCGCCCGGGCCTTTCAGCGCGACCCCGAGCTGCCGTCGCTGGTGGGCCGATTAGCGATCAGCGGGGGTACCGTGGCGGTGCCCGGCAATGTGACGCCCGCGGCGGAGTTCAACTTCTATTGCGACCCGGAGTCGGCGCGGGCCGTTCTGCGTTCGCCGTGCACGAAGACGCTGGTTCCGCTGGACGTTACGAACCGGGTGGTGATGTCGCTCGACCTGCTCAACCAGCTTCCGCCGGAAACCACCAAGGTGGGCGGCCTGCTTCACCAGATTCTGCCTCCAGCGTTCCGGGCGTATCGCCAGCAGTTCGGTCTGGAGGGGATTCACGTTCACGATTCAGTCACCCTCATGGCGGTGATGAATCCGGAGTTGTTCACGGCCAAGGAGATGGCCGGCGACGTGGAGACGCGAGGCGACCTGACGATGGGAGCGACCGTGTTCGATCGGCGTCGCGTGCCCGCCTGGCGATTCAATCTGGAGGTGGCCGTGGACATGCAGAAGGACGACGTGGTGCGGGAACTGCTGGCCAGCCTGGCCAATTCGGGGCGTCGGACCGGTCGCAACCGGTTTGAGGTTTAGTGTCTTTGTGCTGGACTTGTGCGCATGGTGCGCGCATGTTTGTGAAGGTTGGGTTGCGGGCTTGCCCCGCCTTGGGGTGGATTGCTGAATGAGCTCCGAATTGCGGAATTCCGGGGACACTGAATTCCCTATGAGCTAGCTCTGTTCGAGACGGGCGCACGGGAGATGGTGCCCCGTTTCCCCCGTGTGGCTCCGCTGGACGATATCGACGATCTCGCCGCCGGGGAACACGTCGTTCGCGTTGAGCCAAGGCGCCGGCATCGGCGTGTGGGCGTGCGTTCCGCGGGCGAAAACGAGGAAGCGATCAGCTACCGGACAGGATGAAGCAGTCGCGCTCAGCTATGCAAATACTACCGAATCAGGTCAACGAGCAAATAGATGACCAAGAACAACAAGTGGTCGGCAACCGGCGCAGCGACAGAGAAGAAGAGAACGGATATCGCCCCCGTCCCAAAAATTGCGCTGGGGAACGCAACAGCATCTCCCGTGATCTGGTTCCAGATCGACATCCAGATACCGGCTGTGCCAACAATGCCCCCCAAGAAGCAAGCGACCGTGACGGAGTCCAGAAACGACGTCGACGACATTCGGACGGGAGTGGAGTCAGGTGGCTGCCACGAACAGCGAAACAAGACGATCATCCCCGGTGGCGACCTGATGGCCCTGCAGCGCCGGGCGAGCGTGATCGAACCGATCGACGACTGCCCCGACGTCTTCGACTTCCCCCGCGACATCCAGCCGATTCTCGACCGGCACTGCGTCGACTGCCACGGCTACGAGAAAACCAATCGTGGCGGCCCTTACGCCGGAAACGTCATTCTGACCGGCGACCGCGGCCCCATGTTCTCGCACTCCTACGTGACGATGACCGTTCGCGAACTGTTCGTCGACGGCCGCGACAAGCCCGAGAGCAACTACGCTCCGCGGACGATCGGTTCCTCCGCCAGCCGCATCCTGACCATGCTCGACGGCGACCACTACGACGTGAAGGCCACCGACCACGAGAAGAAGATGCTGCGGCTCTGGATCGAGGTGGGCGCCCCCTACCCCGGCACCTATGCGGCCCTCGGCTGCGGCTCGATCGGCGGCTACGCCCAGAACAAGCTGGTCAACGTCGACAGCGACTGGCCCACAACCAAGGCTGGGGCCGAGGTGATCGAGCGGCGCTGTGCCGGATGCCACACGGGCGAAGACAACCTGCCCCGATCGATGAGCGACGAGATCGGGATCTCGTTCTGGCGCTTCGACATCCACGACCCGCGGCTCCAGTTCAGCCGGCACCTGATGTTCAACCTGACCCGGCCGCAAAAGTCGCTGATCGCGCTCGGCCCGCTCAGCAAGTCCGCCGGAGGGCTCGGCCTGTGCCGCAATCCCCAAGGCAACCCAGTCCAGGTCTTCACGGACACGACCGATCCCGACTACGCCACGCTCGTCGCCATGGCCGCCGCGGGCAAACAGAATCTCGACGAGATCAAGCGTTTCGACATGCCCGGCTTCCGGCCTCGTCCCCAGTACGTGCGGGAAATGATCGACTACGGAATTCTCCCACCGGGCACGGCGGCCGCTTCCGTCAGTGCCCCCTATGAAGTCGACCGCCGCTACTGGGAATCCCTCTGGCACTGCCCGGCAGACGAATCGACGCCGTAGCCTGGCTTTCCAGATGGCCTTGCGTGATTCCCGGAGGAGATTGAACGCCGCCACCGACCTTGCGTCGGTGGCAGCGACGTTTGGCAACTATGGTTGATGCCCTCCGGTGAGTTCCTCGTTCCCCGCCCGCCGCAACGCGGCGGGCGGGGAACGAGAAAGGACAACAGACCTTGGTTGTAGTTGTCAAACGTGGCTCCCACTGGGGCAAGCCCAGCGGCAGCCTTCTCCTGGAATCGTGAAAGGCCATTTAGAGCCGAGAATCCCGTAGCTTGGCTCTCCAGAGCCGAGAATTGCAGCGCGTTCGACCACCGATTGGCCTTGATGCGTCGCGCCACCTTCCACGCCGCAGGCGTCGAACTCCAAAGGCCAGGGTCTCGCAGCGCACCCTGGGTGGGTGAAATGAATAGCCTTAAACCGAAGTTGCAGCGCAAGATGGCGCGTAACCCTAGATACAGAAACGACTTAACTTCAGCTCATTCTGCACAACGTAGTCATGCAGGCCGGCGTAACTCGTTATGCCACAAAGACTTCGGATTCTTCCTATTTTAACAGTAGTCAGACCAATGCATTTTGGATCGGCCTTAAGTCATTCTTTACCAAATAGTTACGTGCAATTCTGGTCTACAACTTCGGCTTAAACCCCGAAGGTGTTCCACAATGACCTGCCGGCTCGTGTACGCCAGCGCAAGAATTCGCTAGACTCACGGAAGAGGGCTTGTGGCCTTTCCTCTTCTGTGAGGCCCCCGTGAGTCGTCCACTTCCGAGTCGCCGCTGGCTTCAATTCCGCCTGCGCTCGCTACTGTTGCTGGTTCTTGTGGTCTCTGTTGGCCTCGGCGGCTGGCAATACTGGCGTCAGACACGCCACATGTGGCGGCTCCAGTGGGCGATTCGTGAGTATGTTCCGCACGATTCGGAAGAGGCGAGACTTCTGAGACAGTTGGCCTGGGACCCGGAGGCTTGGGATTCGGGACTGCTCGATGCGATCGACGCCCGTGTGCGCGGAACTACCAAGTTCGAGCGCGACTTGTTCTGGTACGAAGGCAAAGCTCGACTGAAGTGGTTTACGCAATACACGGAGGCCGATGGCTCCACCCATCGCGTGTACCTGTACAAACCCCTTTCCTGTGATCGCTGGCACCCGCTGACGTGCTTGGTCACCGACGGGGAAAGACGGTTCGAGATGTGGCAGACTGTGGCGGAGCGAAACTCCGGATTTGAGTTCGCAGCGGTCGAAAAGGGTACTCCGCCGATCCTGAGGATACACGCCCGTCGATGGTTCCCCGGATCGATTCGCTATGACTACGAGATCAAGGACGAGACGCTCTGCCTGGTCAAGGAAACCGAGACCCCTGAATATCCGCCGGCGTACCGCGCAATTATCACTGCAATCCGGAATAGCATTAATCAAGGACGGTGAGAGTTGACATGCCGAACGCACTGGTTGTTCTCGTCGCCCTCGGCCTCCTCGCCCTCCTCCTCGACCTCGGCGGCCGCCTCTTCGGCACCTACGCCCAGACGCCCCTGCGTGCCGCCTCGCGGATCACGATCGTCACGGCCGCGTGCTTCGCCCTCATGGCGCCGGCGCTCATCTCATTTGCCCTGGAAGAAGGCTCTTCACCCCGCGGGCTGTGGTTCTCAGCCGGATTGGGGCTCGTCGCCGTGCTCCATTTCCTGTTCCCCTTCCGCTTCGGGATCCGGAGATCCAGCGGAGACTCGCCGGCGCAGGTTCAACCCCTGATTCCCGGAATGCAGATCCGCGCGGAAACCTTCGCAAGCAAACTGATCCCTGCCGCCGCCGACGGCTTGGAGTGCCTCGTACTGTCCGACCTTCACTGCAACACGCGGCACAAGCTGGAACTGCTCCGGCGGATCGTTGAGACACTGAAGAACGAAACAGTCGATTGTGTGTTCGTTCTCGGCGACCTGGGTGAAAAGAACGCCTTGATCCCCGACGTCCTCGCGGCGATTGCCCAACTCCCGCACAAACACGGCACGTTCCTCGTCCGCAGCAACCACGACTTTGAGGGCGGGCGCGACGAAGTCGTGGAACAGACGGCCGCAGAGCATTCAATCCGCGTGTTGGCCAATGACGCAGCCACGCTGCCCGATCTTGGCATCTGCCTACTGGGACTAGAATACCCGTGGAATCAACAAGGCACACCGTCCCCGCCCGATGGCACCTTCACGATCGGCCTGACCCACACCCCGGACAACCTCACCCACTTCGCCCGCCTGCACGTGTCCCTCTCAGTCGCCGGGCATACGCACGGCGGAAAGATCCGCTTGCCCTGGATCGGTCCGCTCCTGGTCCCCAGCAAGTTCGGCCGGCTCCTGGATTACGGCTGGTTCCGAACATGCGAGAGCCGGATGTTCGTCACCAAGGGAATCGGTTACTTCCCAGGGCTCTTCGGCAGTCGCGGCGAGGTACTGAAGCTGCGCCTGAAGCGAATCCCGTAGGTTGGCTCTCCCGAGCCGACCAGAAGAACCGCCAGAAAACTCGGCTCTGGAGAGCCAAGCTACGAAATGGGGAACATGTGTCCCACGTCCTTCAACTCACCTCTTCCACCACAAACGGCTTCCGATAACTCGCACGGCGCAGCAACCGGTTGGCGTCCTCCGCTCGCGCCCCGGTGAACTGTTCCGAATCGGCATCGAACGTGAGCGTTGGCCCCACCGTCAACTGCGACTTGGCCGAGTCGATTCCCAGGTCGTCGAGATGGCCCAGCATCCGGTCGATCGTCGACTTCGTCTCGGACGTGGCTTCGTTGTACGCCCGGTCGAAGCGGTCCACACCGGTTGCGCCCAGGTGATACGACACGTTGCCCTGCAAGGCCAGTCCACCCGAGATATGCCCGACCTCGACGGGACAGGTGAGCTTCTCTCGCGAACCGCTGCGCACCGCGTCGATGAAGTTGGCCGGGTGCAGTTTGCCTTCCTTCTCGGTCTGCTTCTCGACCGTCTTGCCGTCGCGGTCGCGAACCTCAACGTGGTTGGCGCCCAGGATCGTCCCGTTCTCGCACTCCACGATGAACCCGTGCTGCAAGCCCTGGTACTCGCCGGCCTTCCGCGCCCCCGGCTTCTCGGCCAGGTTGTGGACCTCGGCGATGATCGGGGCCGGCTGGAAGTCGTAATAGGCGACCAGCGTGTTGGGAGTCTCGCCCGCGTCGTTCCAATACAGTCGACCGCCGACGGCCGCCACGGCCGGCGCCAACTTCTCCTGCCCCAGGGCCCAGCAGGCCAGGTCGAGCATGTGGCAGCCGTTGTTGGCCAGTTCGCCGTTGCCGGTCTCCCACATCCAGTGCCAATCATAATGGAGCTCGTTGCGGTAGATCGGGCTCATCGGCGCCGGCCCGGCCCACAGGTTGTAGTCCACCTCCGGCGGGATCGGCATCGGCTCCGATCGCTTGCCGATCGACTCGCGAAACTTGCGGGTGACAACCCGGGCGCGGATCGGGCGGCCGAACTCCCCGGCACGAATCCGTTCCATGATCGACCGGATAATCGGGAAAGACCGCCGGTGGGTGCCGCACTGGACGATCCGGTCATACTTCCTCGCCGCCCGCACCATCTGCTGCGATTCCCACAGCCGGTAAGCCAGGGGCTTCTCGGCATACACGTGCTTGCCCGCCTCGCAGGCCCAGATCGCCGCCAGGGCATGCCAGTGGTTCGGCGTGGCGCTCACCACGGCGTCGACCGAATCGCTCTCAATCACCCGGCGAAGATCGGTCTCGACCTTGGCGGAATCGACGCCCGTCAGATCGGCCACCTGCTTGGCCTTCTCGGCCGCACGACTCGAGTCGGGATCGCAGACCGACACGATCCGAACGTCGGGGATCTTGGCGAACTGCGGAATCAATTGCCCGCCTCGCCACCCGGCCCCCACGAGGCCGATGCGAATCGCGTCGTTCGGTCCCGCCGCTCGGGATGTCGACGAAAGCAGCGTAGCCGCCGTGGCGGCGAGGAATTGTCTACGCGTGGTGTTCATGAGGATCTCTCGTAGGGTGGGCCAGAACGGACCAGTACGAAAAAGCTCTTGCTAAACGGATAATCTCCCAATGGCGTTTCAGTTGGAACTGTCGGTTCCCTAGTGTCGGCCCACCATGATCCAGATTCCCCTTCATGCCGCGTGCATCGAAGCAGACGTCGCTCCCATCGACGTCATGTATGCGTCTCCGGCATGATGCGGGCTTCCTGGGATCGATCGCGTAACATGGTGGGCCGCGTTGGCGTGTCGGTTGTGTGTGGTTCTCAGGATATGGCGAATGGATCCGTAATTCGAACGCGGATTGAGATGGTCCACTTGGCCCACCCTACGAATTACTTCTGCTTCTCCAACTTCGTGAAGAAGTCGCGGAAAATCGGGTCGCGTTGGACAAAGTTGACCGAGCGGATGAAGTGTCGCGACTCGTCGAAGCTGAAGGTGTAGTTGTCGGTGACGATCGGGCTGTGAACCAGGTCGGAGGGGAGCCACTTGGCGTTGATCACCCAGGCCACCGCCGTCATGTCCCACAGAACCTTCGACCAGGCGAAGTGGTCTTTGCGATAGTCCTTGAAAATCTCCAACAGGTAGTCGCCGATGGCGCCGCGGCCCGCCACGTAGGTTTCCATTTCCGGAACGGTCGTGGTGAAGTGGGTCACCACCGGCGTGCAGGGAAGCTGCACGACCGGAACGCCGCTGTCGAAGATCACCCGCGCGGCGTTCAGATCCTGGCGATAGTTGAACTCGCGTTGATGGGCCCAATGCAGTCCGTTGCCGCCCAGCCACACGACCACGATGTTGCTGATGATCGACGGTTCGGCCTGGATCGCACTGGCGACGTTGGTGATCGCGCCGACGGCAACCACGTAGAGCGGATCCTCCGGGCTGCTTCTCTTCGCCCGCTCGATCAGGTCCAGCACGGCCGGGCTCTTCTCGGGATTCTTGACGTCCACCAGGTAGTTCGTGCTCCCCTTGAAGGCGAACCCTTCCGGCGACTTGTCCAGCCGGCTGAGGATGCGGAGGATCTCTTCGTAGCTCTTCTCCATGCCGTCGCCGGGGCCCGAGGAGCGGCTGTTGTGGAACGGAGCCGCATAGACCGCCTGAACATTCAGTTCCGGCGAGATGATCGCGTAGACCACGGCGAACTGGTCGTCGATCTCGTTGAACGTGTCGGTGTCCAGCACCATCCGCACAGGCCGTTGTGTGGGCGGCGCGAGCATCTTGATCCGCTGTCCTTCGCTGATGGGCGGATACTTCTGGGCGAAGGCCGGGCAGGCGGCAAACAGGACGAGGAGGAAGAGGATACCGGAGGTTTTCGTGCTCATCGGAGACCTTTCATTACGGGCGTCGCGTATAGTGAGTCCAAGTGCCCACAATACGCGAAAAGTCCGCGGGTCGCAAGCGCCGACGGCAGACCTGCCCGCTCCGTCGTCTCAGCCCGCCGCTTCTCGCCACGGCCAATCCGGCAACGATGCCAGGAAGTCGGGATGCACGCCCTTGACCCAAGCCAGGCCGTTGGTGATTTCGGTAGCCTTCACTAGCGGCTGTTGGAAGATGACGAGCCAGAAGACGCCGACGAGTGCCACCCTACGCCGTTAACCATACCGAACAGCGGGAAGAAGTGATATTGCAAAAAATGCCTTGATACGGCAAGGATTCTTGTTTTTCAGGATAGATCCTGGACTGCATTCATCGTGCAGTTCCCGCCCCCCCA
>Ga0209723_1000700_pt1 | contig 59930 bp, 50 predicted proteins | sample BiotimSIPDNA_2_FD_185750 | JGI IMG/M metagenome (GOLD analysis project Ga0209723, IMG submission 185750) | Anaerobic biogas reactor microbial communites from Washington, USA - Biogas_R2 time_0 SIP DNA (SPAdes) (version 2) | ecosystem: Engineered > Bioreactor > Anaerobic > Unclassified | place... | reverse complement strand
GCGACCCTTGCTACGAATCGGTTTTTATAAACCTAGGGGCGATCGATCTGCCGTGCTCTTGTTTCATAATTTTTATTATACAAGGGGCGACTCTTGAGTCGCCCTTTCCATCAATCATCCCCCACATCCTCGTTCGCATCCACCAATCCGCCCTTACAAACACGCCCTCTCACGTTTACCCTATCCACGCAAAGACAAACGATCCCAACGACAATAATGCTATAATCCACAACAGAGGTTAAACATGGATCTTCAAGGCAAAAAAGCATTGATCACCGGCAGCGCGGTGCGCATCGGCCGTGCCATCGCCCTCGCTCTGGCCGACGAAGGCTGCGAACTGTTCCTGCATTACTACGCTTCCCAAAGCCAGGTTGAAGAACTCGTGACCCTATTTCACTCCCAGAAAATACCCGCCCATCCCATCCGCGCCGACCTCCGTGATGAATCCCAGATCCAGATGATCTTCCCCACCATCCTCGGGCTGACCACCCACATCGACATCCTGGTCAACAATGCCGGCCTTTTCCATAGCGGCACCGGCTTAAAGACCACCCCCCAAAGCTGGGATGAGCAGTTCATGGTCAATCTCCGCGCCCCATTCCTGCTTTCACAGGCCTTTGCCCGCCAGTTACCCCAAAATACCAGCGGCAGGATCGTCAATATCTCCGATGCCAGGGTCGCCCGCGCCAAAAATGACCACTTTGCCTATCGCTTGACCAAGTCTGCGCTCAACGAGATGACCAGAATGCTCGCTGTCGAGCTCGCACCCCACATCACCGTCAACGCGCTTGCCCCTGGCATGATATTGCCCCTGGCCGGGCGTGAAGAGATAGACCTCGGGCAGCTTATCCAGGCTCGCATCCCCTTGAAACACAGCGGCAGCCTTGAATCCGTCGCCAATGCGGTCGTTCACCTCTTAAAACAGGACTTCATGACCGGCCAGGTCGTCAACCTGGATGGCGGCGAGTATTTGTAATCCCCGGAGGAAAAAATGGACAAGATCTTTATCACCGACCTCATGACCAGCGGCCAAATCGGCGTGAACTCCCCCGAAAGGGACCATCCCCAGGCCATCATCATCAACCTGACCCTCTACCTTGACACGCGTCAGGCGGGCAAGAGCGATGATATCGCGCACACGGTCAATTATTCAACCATAGCCAAAGAAACCAAAGCCATCGTGGCAGCTTCGAGCTTCTACACGGTTGAAGCCCTTGCCGAAGAGATCGCCAGCCAGCTATTAAGCAACCACCCCATCCAGTTCATTAAAGTTCGCGTCGAAAAACCGAACGTCGTGACTTCTGCCCGCAGTGTTGGGGTTGAGATACTCCGTTTCAGGGGCAAATAACGCGCTCTAAAACTTCAGTTTTTCAGCCCCGCGCGAAATATTATCCAGGAATTCCATCCGTGTTGAGACGCGCGACCTGAAGCCGCCCAGCATGCAGGAGGTCACCATGCTGGCATTCTGCTTCTTCACCCCCCGGATCATCGAACACAGGTGCATCGCTTCAATGACCACCCCCACCCCCAGCGGATCGAGTGTCGTGTTGATGAAATCCGCCACCTGCCGCGTCAACCGCTCCTGCACCTGCAGGCGGTGGGCGAACATATCCACGATGCGTGGGATTTTCGAAAGTCCAATGATCTTCTTTTTGGGGATGTAAGCCACGTGTGCCCGCCCGATGAAGGGCAGCATGTGGTGCTCACACAGCGAAACAAACTCGATGTCCCGCACAACGATCATTTCGTCATAATCGACTTCAAAAAGTGCCCCGTTGATCAGCTTTTGCGGGTCCAACCGGTAGCCAGATAGCAGTTCTTCGTAGCTGCGTGCCACCCGGCTGGGCGTGTTGACCAGCCCTTCACGTGTCGGGTTCTCCCCGATCGCGCTGATGATCCTTAAGACGGCTTTTCGGATCTCGTCCTTATCCATATCAGCAGAGAAGGAGGAAAGATCCTGTGGTTTGGTCGGTTTGCTGTTTTTGTCCATAAGGATATTATAGTCAAGTTTGGAAAATGATACTGTTAAAAATTGAGTGATTAACTGATTGACCAGGATAAAATATTGCGCTGTTAGTCAGTGTTGTGGTGTTGAATGAATACCGCTCGCTCAAAGCCAGGAGCATGGTAAAGAGTTGATCTGCTGGAAATTGTTGGGTAGGAGGGACATTAACTACTTCGATTCCGGTTTCAAATAAAAAAGAATCGCTTTTTAAGGCGATTCTTTAGTCTAAACCTGGAAAAATCTACAAAGCTAACCGTGTTAATCGAACAGCATAATCATGAAGATCAATCCGATTAACCTCTTCAACTATTCTAATCATCTCCGGAGGGATATCTGCTATACCACTGAATGCACCGGATATTGCCCCAACAGCTGAAGCGACTGTGTCAGTATCTCCGCCAATGGATGCGCCGATCTGCATGGACAGGAATGGTTTACCTTTGCACGCATAAAAAATACCGATTACTGCCGGTAAAGTCTCAGCCGCAGGAAGGTAGGAACCAATATAATCCTCAATTTTTATGGCAGCTTCCAGTGGATTAGAAGATCTTTCTGCCAACTCGACAGCCAACTCAATTCTGCGGGCTACAGACGCTGAGGGAATGATGTATGCCTTTTCCTTTCCCAGTTTGTCGCCAAATTCTGAGCCTTTTATGGCAGCCGCGACAATACTGTCCAGGGTAGCTCCATCTCTTAAGGCTTCCGCAACAGCAGCTGCTTGACCGCACGCGGCAGAAATTGCAACATCGGTTCTATGGGTCGGGAAGATCAAGGGGAAAACAATATCACAAGCACGCTCAGGCTTGCCAGGATTGATCAATCCAGCTGGTGATATCCGCATAACTGCGCCATTAGACGAACCAATGCCAGCATAACCTCTTTTTAAATCTGGTTGCCAGGTGTTCCCATGTTCTGTAAATTCTCTCATCCTTCGAAAGGAACCTTTGGTTGTATCACCAAACACATCACCTTGTGACCAGATGGTTTCATTATTTTTTGCCCATTCCGCAAAGCTTTTTACAACATTCTCAATGACAGGATTACCGTTTGTTTGGAGGAGAATATCAGCAGTGACCAGGGATAAGATAGTATCGTCTGTTACCTGCCCTTTTGAATATCCAATATGGATAAAATCATCTTCAAACGGTGGCAGCATGCGATCGATCAATCCACCATAACGTTTTTGAATTTCTTCTTTAGCCAGGTCATGTGCTGGGAATCCCAATGCATCTCCAACGGCCAAGCCTGCCAGACTGCCATAGATCTTGTCAAAAAGCTCTTTGTTCATCTTACTTCCAGTCTTCCATTTCAGCAACATTTTCAGCTGAAACCAAGACACTGATAATATGGGTCGAACTGATATCCATGTCATTGATCGCCATAAGGGCAAAATAAGCAGAGATCATACCTTCCATGTAAGGCGAGAAGGCTACGCTCGCAGCCATACGGCCATCTTTGATTGCTTCTTTTGCTTCCTCAATAAAGTCGGTTCCGACGATGATCACCTGGCCTGCTTTTCCTGCTGCATCGATTGCTTCAAAAGCTGCTAATGCCATGACATCATTTGCGCAGTAAATTCCTGCAAGGTCTGGGTTTGCCTGTAAAATATTGGTGGTCGCATCAAGTGATTTTCGGCGGTCCCAATCACCAGCTTGAATTGAAACAATTTCAATGTTTGGTGCTGCTTCAAAAGTATCCTTGGCCCCATCTCTTCGGGCTTCACCTTGAGGCGAACCGATCATGCCTTCAATGATGGCGACCTTTCCACCTTTATCGCCTAATTTCTCTACTATGAATTTCGCTCCCAGCATACCTTGCTCATAATAATCCAGGGTACTTCCCTGGTAGAGTGTGCCACCACCTTCTTCAACGGCTTTAATATCAATGCGCCCATCGGGATCGATCATGGGAATACCCGCTTTGCTGCCTTTAATAATGCAGGGCACCAGGTTTTGTTCCGTGATGGTGTTGACAACAATGGCATCATATCCGGCTGCCACCATGCTTTCACAGGTATTGAGTTGCCCGGCAATATCATCCTCGCTTGGTCCTGTTTGAATATCAACCTCAATGCCCAGTTCTTTGGCGGTATCCAACCACCCTTCCTGCACTGTAACCCAGTAGGGATTTGCCAGGGTGATCAATAATGCACCGACTTTAATATCTCCTTCGGGTTTCTTTACGCCCGATGCAGACACTGATTCACGAATATCAGCAATTGTGGTTGACCACAACGTCTCTTCGGTTTGGGGAGGTGTAACTTCTGTTGGCTCCTCAACCACAGGTGCAGCTTTTCCACAAGCTGTGACAATAAGCACAATGACCATTGTCAATAAAAAGGCAATATTTCTTGTTTTCATTTTTTCTCCTAAGCATTTTTTTGATTTTGTAACATGTTAAAAGTACGGGTTATTTATCCTGCCATTAATTCCTCCTTTGTTTCCTAGCTTGGTCAATTAATACAGCCGCAACAATGACAAAACCTACTGTCAATTGTTGATAATAGGGTTGTATGTTGAGTAAGGTCAAGCCGTTGCGAAGAACTGTGATTATGAGTGCCCCGATCAGGGCACCGATGATTGGCGCAACACCACCAGAGAAGCTTGTGCCTCCTATAACAGCCGCAGCGATCGCATCCATTTCCATGTAATATCCAGCGATAGGTTCAGCCGTATTTAACCTGGCTGTCAATATGACCGCTGCCATCGCAGATGTAACCCCGGAAAGGGCATACACGAATATGATGTGTTTGTTAACTTTGATGCCGCTCAGCCGTGCGGCTTCAGGGTTGCCGCCAATCGCCAGTGTGTTTCTCCCGAAACTTGTACGATCAATCACAAAATATGCAATGATAATGACAACTAATGCCACAATTGCAGTAGCGGGAATCTCACCTACCCACCCGGTGCCGAACCAGCGAAAGGACTTGGGAAAGCCATAGATGGGAATTGAGGCAGTAATAATAAGTGCTAAAGCTCGCGCAATCCCCTCCATGGCGAATGTCACAATAAACGGAGGGATCTTCATCTTTCCAGCAAAGAAACCGTTAACCGCCCCGGCTGCTGCGCCTGCTGCCAGACCGATTAGGATTGCAGGAATGCCAGGAATGCCTGCCTGGATGGCTTTACCCATGATAACCCCAGTCAATGCCACCACTGAACCAACCGAAATGTCGATCCCGCCCATCGAAATAACAAATGTCAAACCCACCGCTGTAACTATTGTCATGGAGGATTGAACGAGTATGTTTGTTAGGTTGGAAAGTGAGAAGAATGGTTTTGAAAGGATGCTGAAGATGGCACAAAGAAGGAAAAGCGTGATAAAAACGCCACCACTCTGCGAAAGAAAAATTTTCTTGAAAATATTGGAGTGAGATTTCTTCATATTAACCGTCGGTTTATTCATTAATGCTCCTTAAAGTGCCTTTTCCAGAATTTCTTTTTCATTGGAGGTGGAAATCATAAATTCTCCAGTAATCCTTCCATCCTTCAAAACAAGAACGCGATCACATAAGGTCATGATTTCCGGGAGTTCCGAGGAGACTAATAGAACACTGATTCCTTTCCCGGCCACATCTCTGATTATTCGATAAAATTCTGCTTTTGCTCCGACATCTATGCCTTTGGTTGGTTCATCAAGTAAAAGAATCTTTGAATTACGGATCAACCATTTTCCAAGGACAACTTTTTGCTGGTTGCCTCCACTAAGCGAACCGACCTCCTGGAAGACATTTTGAGCCTTTATCTGAAGGGATGTCATCTTTTCTTGACTGACCGCTGCTTTTTTCTTTTCATCGATCGTGAACCACTTCCTCACCAACTTCCAGATCCCCATGAGAAAGTTGTCCGCAATGCTGAGGTTTAATACCAATCCCTGGTTCTTCCGATCTTCGGTCAAGAAACCTATTTCATGGGCGATTGCATTTACTGGAGATTTGGCGGTGTAAACCTGGTTATCAATTTGAATTTCACCTGATTCAATATCCTCAAGCCCAAAAATGGATCGAAGGATCTCGGTTCTTCCTGATCCGACCTGCCCAAATAAGCCTAAAACTTCACCTTCTCTTAAGTCAAAACTGATTTCATGCAATTTTCCGGGTACAGAAATATTTTCCATTGAAAGTTTTATCTTTGCGTTTGGCTCAAGGATCCTTGTGTTGACTTCATTAGTGATCATCTTGCCTGTGATCAGGTTGACCAACATGTCCCGGTTGACATCCTCAATATTAAAAGTACCCAATGATTGTCCATCCCTGAGCACCGTGCAGCGGTCAGCAATTTCGAATACTTCTTCCAGACGGTGAGAAATATAAATTAAAGCATGACCTGCATCCCGCAATTTTTTGATTACCGTGAATAGGCTTTGAATTTCCTTCTTTGTTAAAGAGGATGTTGGTTCATCCAGGATCATGATTTTTGCATTTCTCGATAAAGCCGTTGCAAGCATCACCATTTGTTGGGTGCTAGCCTGGTAATTGCCTAAGGGCAGTTTGACATCAATTTCGATGCCTAATTGGTCCATGATTTTCTTTGCATCGAGGTACATCTGGTTTTTGTCGATAACAGGCAGGGATTTATTAAATCGAGGTTGACGGTTCAAGGCAATGTTTTCTGCCACACTCATTTTTTCACACAGGATCAATTCTTGTGGCACATACCCGATACCTTTTTCTATCGCAGACAAGGGATTATTGAGGTCGACTTCTTCGCCATTTATATAAATTGATCCCTCATCCTTGTTTCTGGCTCCGGATAATATTCCTACAAGTGTGGATTTTCCTGCTCCATTAGCTCCAACGATGGCATGAACTTCACCTGCATATAGGGAAAAACTGACGTTACTTAGCGCTTGAACACCAGGATATTTTTTGGAAATATTCTTCATCACGAGGATTTCATTTGATGTTTCCATTTTTTATATGCTTTCCTGGTCGTTATTGTTATGGCTCTTGATAAATTCCAGAATTCTCTCATAACTTGGGATGCTTTCCGTGGCACCCACCTGCTGGACGCAATACGCGCCGACTGCATTGGCAAACCGGGTGGCTTCATATGGATTAAGGTTGTTTATGATCCCGGTAAGCAGCGCTCCTGAAAATGCGTCCCCGGCACCTGTTGTATCCAACACATCCACCTGGAATCCGGGTACAAAACCCACGTGATCTGGTGCATGAATATAAGCCCCTTCAGCACCCAGTTTAATGACTACCTGTTGGCAGCCACAGTCCACAATCTTTCTCGCACTGGCAACAGGGTCTGATTCTCTGGTCAAGGCTTTCGATTCCTGGGCGTTCATGGTCAAAAGATCCGTGAACGGCAGGCTGTCCACCAATCCTGTCCAACCCTTAAACCCCCAATCCCATGCCAGATCCATCGAAACAAAACAACCTTTGGCTTTCAAATCTTTCACAATATGCAGAAGGTTGCTTCCAGATAGTAATGCCATATCCAGCACACCGCCAAGATGAACGTAGCATTCGCCTTGAACTTTATTGGTAAGTTCGCTAATAGGCCTGATCAAGTCATTTACCCCAGCTGTGTAGAGAAAAGATCTCTCACCGGATGGCGTTATAGCGACAATGCAACTGCCCGTGGTTCTCGAACTCTCCACAGAAATTCCAGAACTATTGACAGAATTCTCTTGGAGAAATTCCATGATTATCTCACCAGCGTGATCATTTCCGATGGAACCAATCAGGTCAACAGGGAACTGCCCTATTTTACTGATGGTGACTGCTGTGTTTAGGGCTGTGCCACCGGGACAAAGTAATGTCTGGTCTGCATGGATTAATTCACCAGGCGCTGGCCATTGCGTGACTGGTTTTACGATCACATCAAGGTTTATGATCCCGAAACAAACAATTTTGTTGATCATTTAGTGTTTACCATGTGACCAGGATCTTGACAGTGATCACTTCCTCAGGGTACCAGACTCGGGAATACCATATTGGAACATTATTGGATAAGTAATGAACCTGTTCAACAAGGTACATTAGAGACCCGACTGGAATGTTCAGTTCTTTTGATATAAATTCGTCACTGATTGCCGGCCGCAAGTTGGCTATCGCACGGTCAATTTTGATGTCCAGCTTCTGTTCGACGTAATCCATTAATGAGACACTTCTTTGCAGCTCATCCAGGTCCAATAAGGATGCATGCACAGGAAAATAACTGTCATCCCAACAAAACGGTTTCCCGTCTGCGGTTCTCTTGCGTTGAATTCGGACAACAGGAGTTAGGGTAGGAATTTCAAGTTTTTCCGAAACGACTTCATCAGCTTGAGTGAGTACTGCGGTAAGGTCTGTTGCTCCCGGCAACATGCCCTGGGAGGCAATCAACTGGCTGGTCGAATAAAGCTTGTCTATAGCCGCGTTCACCTTATCGACTTTTACGTTCATCACAAAAGTGCCAATCCCATGTTTCTTAACCAGGTATCCCTCATGTTCCAGGCGGGTAATTGCTTCCCGCAGCGAATTTCTGCTTACCTTCAATTCGTTGACCAAATCAGGTTCTGAGGGGATCTTTTCACCGGGATGATAAACACCTGTTTGGATTTTTTCTTTTAAGTGGTCATAAATACGGTCAGGGACTTTACTGGAAATACCTAAGCTTTGGTTTGCATTCATTTGATCATTTCCTTGTCGCTGTCAAATAAACCGAACATCCCACATGGGACATCCTACATCCTACATATGGTAAAGTGAATCCTGTAAACTGTCAAGAGTATTCATGCCAAATAGCAGAATTTCCCAAGAAATTAATAAATGGAACCCATCCGCAGTGGTCATATCCCCCCTACCTCATGCCAAGATCATTAGACTATCATCGTCAGAATATTCTTGGCATCCTCGCGCATTGCCCGCCCCCCCACCCAGGTGCGCCATCAGATGAATCGTTTCCTGGAAGACCTAAAATTTGGAAAAAGGTCTGAGTTTCTTGGTTTACTCTCCCTAACCAGTATCCTGTAAACTGGCAATAAAGTTTAAGCTCTTCATGAGAGGTATTTTGGCGAACCCGAATTGGTTCTTACGATATCAACGATTTCAAGTCAACTTCAACCAAAATAGTTCTTTATTTGGTGTTTTATGCATCAATTAGGTCGAGTATTTCAGAATGCCACCGACAATCACCATTTTTATGGCAATGTCCTTATCAAAAATGCACACGTCAGCATCCTTACCAACCTCCAGGGATCCTTTTTTATCAGAAATTGATAGCACTTTTGCAGGATTGTATGTCATCATTTGTACAGCATTCAGTAAAGGAACCTCAGCGAGTGTGGTCATAGTTCTGACACAACGGTCAGTTGTACAGATACTTCCTGCAAACACACTCCTGTCAGCTAGTTTTGCCACGCCATCCTCAATTATTACCTCAAAACCATTGTTCCTGTTTAATAGGGGTTCTGCTGAACCGTCCATCTCCCAACCAGCCCAACGTAGTGCATCAGTGATAAGAGTAATCTTATCCCAAGGTTTACATTTGCAGATCAATTTAAGAAGTTCTTCAGGCAGATGCACTCCATCTGCAATAATTTCAACAGACATTTCATTGATCAGGTACGCACTTTCAATCACTCCGAGGTAGCGAAACGCATTTATCCGCCGTAGCATGGAACAGGCGGAATATAAGTGTGTTAAGTGGATATATCCATGTTCAAAAGCAGGTAAAATCTCTTGATATATGGCATCAGAATGCCCTATGCTCGGAAGAATCCCCCTTCTGACGAGTTCATCGCCCAGTTCAATTGCTCCCGGTAATTCAGGCGCAATTGTCCAGCGAATTATGTCTTCACTTCTGTCAATAATTTCAAGGTACCGGTTGGGATCGATTGGATAAACATACCTTGGATCCATTCCTCCCTTTTCCTTCATAGATAAGAACGGACCCTCAAGATGTATTCCCAGGAGGTTGGGGCCATCTATGTTACTAAACTTTGCATTTCGAAACGCATCCAAAAAATCAAACAATTCCTCATAAGGGCTGCATACAGTTGTCGGAACAATCGATGTAGTTCCATGTTCCATATGAAACCTCGCAGCTTTTAGGATTGCTTCCTTTCCGCCATCCATGAAATCGGCTCCACCCCCACCATGGACATGTATGTCTATGAAACCTGGACTAACATAGCATCCTTGCGCATCAATAATTGTGTCAGCTAAATGATGTGAATTTTCAGTATTAATATCAATTATCTTTCCATCTTCTATAAGGATGGTTCCATGTTCGATCTCGGTAAAGGGAGTAAGAATAGACCCATTAATGATTGCAGTTTTCATAATCCCTCTCAAGAGTAAATATAAGTCTCTCCGCCATTTGATATGACGGCAATTCGCGGATTGTTATACTTATTAATTACGTAAGCAATTGCATTCTGAATTTCGTTTCTTCCAAAAGCAATATAACCACAACCCTGTAAAATATCTCGTTCTATTCCATCGGTAACAACCACGATCTCTCTTCGTTTTCTGGAGTGGTTCATTGCTGCCCCTATCCCAATGGCTAAAGGGTCCGCATCGCCAATATCGACTTTCCCAGCCATTATTCCTTTGATGTATGTGTCTGGATCTTCCATAGCAATAATTCGTGGATAATCTTTATGTATTCCAAAACCTTCATTGACAGGGCTGACCAATATTATGGTTCCCCCACTTTCGTTCTTCAAAGCCCACTCAGCCGCACCTGTTGCTTTCATTGCTTGGCCAAGGTCAATATCATATGGATGGCTGCTTACTATTACAACATCCACTTTTTCTTGAACTTGGTACCCTATAACCTTTTTGGCATATTCCACACCTATTCTATGTGCAGCCACATAATGCCCTGCTACAACGCGGTAAATTTCAAACTCGGGGGTTAGGATTGTGTTTACAATAAAATGTAAACCTATTGTATCAACCCAATTTTCTACCATGAGACGAACCGGACAATTTTCATTTCCAAAATCGTTTGTCTTAGATAGACCTCCCCAGTAATGAAACTGGGCAACTGTATCCTCGCTTGTTACACCCGGGAACAGGATCTTACACCCGCCTGACCAGCCCATGGTCGAATGCGGGCAGAGATAACCAACCCCTATGCGGATTTCAGAATCCATTGCTTCTTTGCTGGCAGAGACTTTGTAGCCATCAGGCGTAGTTCCTAAATTAATCAGATCTTCTTTTTTTCTGAATTCCGAATTTACTACCTTGTACTTATCATAGATTTCATCGCCTACTCTTTCTCGCAGTTGTGAATTCGTCATGTAATGATGACTTCCCAGCGCTGCAACAATTTTTATGTTCTTATCGCTTACCCCTACCTCTTTAATTTTCCTGATGAGCGGTGGCAAAATCAACTTTATGGGGGTTGGCCGGGTATTATCATCAATAATGATGTTAACGCTCCGATCATGATCTATGATTTCATTAAGCGGTGGGCAACCGATCGGATGCTCAATTGCAAATTTAACCTCAGCAACCGGATCCTCTGCAGGTTTCTTGGGGGAAGGATCATACATTCCTGCAAATAATTTATCTTCTATGGAAAACTGGATCTTATCGCGCCCAAATGGTATCTGTATATCCATTTATCTTCTCTTTCTATTACTGTAAACATTTAGGTTATTATCATTCACAAAATTCATTGAGAATAAAATCTTGCCAATTTATCTTCTCAAAGCTTCTTGTTTCAGATGACTTTTGGGCAGCTATTCCCATTAAGCTTCCAATAATGCCATCCTCCAGAGTAGCCCTCGGTCTTTCACCTCGCTTTAATAATTTGATGAAATCATAAGCAAGGCCATGATCTCCGGCATGCCTCCCGACTTCAAGAAGGTCGAATTGAATATGTTGATCATATGGCTTATGGTGCATATAAATATCAATTGCTTGATTTTCTTCATCCATAACGATCGTGCCATGGTAACCGATGATGGTAGCCTTATGTTCAGCTGCTTTTCTTCGTGAAACAAAATTCTGGGAATAATTAACATGCATACCGTCCTCATATCGAATGAGGGCGCTACCAGAGTCATGGTTACCAGTATCTACAGCGAAACAACACATATCACCCATTACGTTATCATCATATGCCATGTACTTGATAAAGAATGGACTCTCCTCACAGAATTCTTTACGCTCGCAATCACCACAGTGTAAGTCTGCTGGCCTATCGCCTTTGAATATAACTTTCGAGCTTACTGTAATGATTTCCATCGGTTTTTGTCCCAATAAATAGTTCATACAGTCAAAGTCATGTGTAGCTTTAGCAAAATACAACCCCCCAGTTAATTGTTCATCTCGAAGCCAATTATGATAGTAGAGACCTCCATATGCAACATTATTTACCCATTCGATATGGGCAACAGTGCCAATTTCTCCAGAATCAATGATCTCTTTTACTTTCTTGACCACGGGAGAAGTGCGGAAAGGAAATGAAACAATAACTGGACATTTCGTTTGCAAATATGTATCACGTAGATGCTTTAATTCATCCAATGTTACGCCGACAGGTTTTTCCAGGAACAGTGGAATTTTCCTCTGCATAACCATGGTGGCGAAGTATGTGTGAGTATCATTAAAAGTTCCAACCATCACGCCATCGAATTGATTTTCATCAAGCATTTTCTCTGCATCAGTATAGAACTTGATCTGGGTGGGATCCAATCCATATGTGATCGCTCTCTTCTTAGCCTGTTCTAAATTTCGGTTGCAAATTGCAGTTATTTTAATATTCATCTGGTATCGTTCAAGATTGCTCATGATGTCCATGGCAATTCTTTCACCATACCCGATAACTCCAAGATGTATCGCTGGCTCTCCGGTAAAAACGTTTCCTGTGAATTTTTGTCCCATGTAAAACCTGCTTTCAATAGTATTTCTGAATAATTTTTGATTATTGCGGTAAAAGTATCTTCTCAATCCTAACCAAATTTTACCTTACCCTATTCTATATTATCAAAATACGGATTTAAATCGGATTTCCTTCAAAATTCCCATTATCAGTCATTTAGACAGCACCTTAATTGCCCAATTTTTCAAGTAAGTAACTCAGATATGGTCATGTTCAGATCATTTCTATGAAAAAAACAGGAGGAAAACGCCCTGTTTTCCTCCTGTACTGCTTAAATATTTTCTTCTTAATGATTTATTCAAATACCCGTGCGCTTGCAAAACGTACGTACAACCCGACATTGATACTATAGTCTTCAATGTTATTTGATGCTGCATATAGGTAAGATGACATGACAACCGGGAAATATGCAAGGATCTCATTTCGATGCAGATCATAAACATCGTTGTATAGCTTTTGGCGATTCTCTATGCTATTAACCTCTGCACGAGCTCCATCAAGGAGTGCATCAAGTTCCGGGCTATTGATAAATGCGCGGTTGCCGGCAGCACCCATTGAGGAGGAGTGCATCAATGCATAATAGACTACATCAGCGTCACCAGTGACATTGTTCCAGGAAGTAATGGCAAAATCATATTTTCCTTCGTTGAACCTGGGCAGAAGCTCAGAGTTATCCAATGGCTCAACCGAAATTTCAATTCCAATCTCCTTTAGCATTGATTGGATAATTGTGCCCATTTCAATAAATTGGGCAGCATTCTGGACTGTCAATGTTGCGGAGAAACCATCGCCAAATCCAGCATCAGCCAATTTTGCCTTGGCAACCTCAACATCATATTCATATCCCTTAAAGTCATGATTCGGATAGCCCCAAATTTTTGGCGCAATGGTTGATTCAGAAATCAGACCATATCCACCATAAACTGCCTGCAGAATTGCTGCTCTATCGATGGCATAGGTGATTGCTTCCCTGACTGCATAATTGTCAAAAGGTGGCTGGTTTAGGTTGAACATCATCATATGTACGTTACCATAAGAACCAACTATTGTTGTAATCTCTTCATTGGTACTTAAGGTATCGAGATCGGTGGCAGATAAGTTTACAGCGAAATCAATTTCACCATTTTCAAGTGCAATTGCTCTTTGAGTGGATTCAGGGATGATCCGGATTATCAGATTCTTTGTAGGTGGCATATTCTCAGTATCGAAGTAACCGTCGTAAGCTTCTAATGTAATATGATCGCCTACCACCCATTCCACGAATTTGTAAGGACCAGTTCCAACCGGGTTAAGCGCAAAGTAATCGTCGCCATTTGCTTCAATATACGCCTTGGGTACAATTGCTATGTGATTCAAAGAAAATGCAGCAATTGAAGGCGCATAAGGTGCAGTTGTGTTTACTATAACGGTATAGTCATCAACAATTTCAACACTTGCTATGAATTTGGCTGTATTCTTCACGTAGGGAGAATTTACTGCTCTTTCAAGGGCGAACTTGACATCAGCAGCAGTAAATGGTGAACCATCGTGAAAAGTTACATTCTTACGCAGATAAAATTTATAAGAAGTATCTGACGTCTGTTCATAGCTCTCAGCAAGGCCCGCTGTAGGAACACCACCAGAATCGGTGGCAGCAGCCGGAAGCAGTGTGCTATATATGTGCCTGTTTACATTGTGGTCAGTGGTCAACTTTCCATGATGTGGATCCATTGAAACAACATCTGAATCCTGCGCCATAATTATGGTGTCTTTTTGGACTCTGGGTTCCTCGGTCGCTACAGGTGCTTCAGTAGGCTCCGATTCTTCAATTTCTGTCGCTTCAGTTTCTTCTGGAGCAACAGGTGCAATGGGTTCCTCTGTGGTTGCTGGTTTACAGCCAGAAAGAAGACTGATACTCATTGCCAGGACAAATAATACGATTAAAAACTTGCTGTGATTTTTCATTACATTTTCTCCTATCTAAAAATGATGAACACAATGTTTACATTCTATCATTAAGATATTAAAAGTAGCAAAAAATGACAATAATTTCAATTAGTAAACCAAATCGAATATAATCTATTGAACTGAAATTAATTATTACAAGATTTTGAAGAAATTTTGTCTACTTGTTTAGAAAAACTAATATTACAAGGCCTGTAAACGTCAATTTTCGGTAATAACCATTGATGTTTACCATCAGAAGTCATAAATCAGGAAGATTACAAGAGAGGAAAGAATGTTTCGCTATTTTGTAAAAAGAATTTTATTAATGATACCGGTCTTATGCGGTGTCATTTTATTGGTTTTCTTAATTATGGAATTATCTCCTGTGGACCCGGCTGAAGTAATGCTTGGTGACGGTGCGACACCGGAAAGCATTGCCAAGCTAAGGACAGAATTCGGTCTTGACGATCCTTTGTTAGTACGTTATGGAAGATATCTGTTGGGTCTTATCCAGGGTGATTTGGGCACATCCTACAAATCTAAATTAAATGTTGCTGAGGAAGTAATCGGTCGGTTGCCGACTACATTTCTTCTGGCCGTTGGCGCTATGCTCTGGGCAATGGTTATAGGTATACCATTAGGCATAATATCTGCCAGAAATCAAAATAAATTAATCGATAACATCTCCATGGTGATAGCGCTTATCGGAAATGCCATGCCTGCATTTTGGATGGGATTATTACTTGTGATGTTGTTTTCATTAAACCTCCGTTGGCTGCCATCGTCGGGTATAAATACAACAGATGGAATAGTCCCATTTCTTAAAAGCATCATTCTTCCTACATTTACGCTTGGATTAGTTGCCATGTGCAGCATTACGCGTGCAATGCGATCATCCATGCTTGATGTGATAAACCAAGATTATATTGACACTGCCCGATCAAAGGGGATTACCGAGTGGTGGGTTACCATGCGGCATATGTTTAAAAATGCGATGGTTGTATTTTTAACATTCGCCGGACTTCAATTTGGTCGTTTATTGGGTGGCGCTGTAATGGTTGAGTTCATTTTTGCCTGGCCGGGACTTGGCCGATTGATGGTTGATTCAATCAGTTCCAGAGATATCCCATTAGTCGTAGGATCGGTAGTGGTTTTATCAATCTGTTTCTCCCTTGTTAATCTATTAGTCGACTTTCTATATGCATATGTGGATCCGGCAATTAAAACGCAATATTTATCAGAAGGTAAGAGAAAAAGGAAAATTTCAAATGAAGAAACTCAGGCGAATCTTCTCTCTGTCAAATGATGAAGCAAAAACATTAACAGAGCGAACTATCTCTCAAGAAGTATGGCAGAGGTACAAGAAGAGCCGTACTGGAATGGTTGCGCTAGTAATTGTTTTATTATTGCTATTTATTGCTATTTCAACTTATGTTGTCGATATTGTCACAAATAATGCATTTTATGATAACAACGTGATTAACATCGATCTCATCAATAAGCTTAAGCCACCCAGTTGGCAGCATATTGCAGGAAATGATGAATATGGACGTGATATCTTATTACGGGTGATTTGGGGAACACGGCTCTCACTGTTCTTGGGAGTATTGGCAGTGGTTATTGCTTTGATTATCGGAGGTACTCTTGGTGCCATATCAGGCTTTTACGGAAAGCAGGTCGATTCCGTGATTATGCGCCTCATGGACATTTTGATGGGAGTTCCAACGATTATTCTAGCGATAGCGATCGTTGCCTCATTAGGCGTCAGCATCATGAACCTGGTGATTGCGGTGGCAGTCTCAGCAGTTCCCGGTCAGGCCAGGGTGATGCGTGCAGCGGTCATGTCTATTCGTGATAAAGAGTTTATTGAAGCGGCAAGAGCTAGCGGCGCAAGTGATCTGCGCTTGATCTTTAAATATATTCTCCCGAACTGTTTATCACCTGTCATCGTGAACACTACTTTGGGTGTGGCAGCAAGTATCTTGAATGTGACAAGTTTGTCTTTTATTGGTTTAGGGGTACAGGCTCCCAATGCAGAATGGGGTTCGATGCTTTCAGCAGCGAGGTCCTACATCCGTGTAAGCGGACATATCACGCTTGGTCCAGGCTTGGCGATATTTCTTACGATCATGTCGATCAACCTGATGGGTGATGCCTTAAGGGATGCCCTTGACCCACGCCTCAAACGATAATACGACGTTGAAGATAAATATCATGAATGATCATAACCAAGAAATCCTAAAAATAAAGAACCTTTTCGTACACTACGAAACAGAATATGGAACCGTAGAAGCACTAAATGATGTGTCACTATCTATCTTTAAAGGCAAAACCCTGGGAATAGTTGGCGAAACTGGTGCTGGGAAGACAACACTTGCAAAGAGTATTCTGAGGATCATAAAAAGTCCACCCGGAAGAATTGTCAGCGGAAGCATCCTGTTCGAAGGAACTGAGATATTGACCATGTCCGATAAGGAATTACGCGCACTTCGCGGAAGCCAGATATCTATGATCTTCCAGGATCCTATGACAAGTCTCAATCCTGTTATGACGGTAGGTGATCAAATTGCTGAAGTGATCTATACTCACGAAAAGATATCAAAAAAGGACGCCTTTAAGAAAGCTCTTGATATGCTTAACATGGTAGGCATACGACCAGAACGTGGAAAAGATTATCCCCACCAATTTTCGGGTGGTATGAAACAGCGGGTGATCATTGCAATTGCACTGGCAAACAGCTCGAAGATTCTCATTGCAGATGAACCCACAAGTGCCCTTGATGTAACAATTCAGGCGCAGGTTCTTTCCATGATAGTTGATCTCAAGGACAAAATAAAAACTTCAATGATACTTATTACCCATGATCTTGGCGTTGTTGCTCAAACGTGTGATTATGTAGCGATCATTTATGCTGGCCGGATTGTGGAGTACGGAACTGTATATAACATTTTCAAGGATCCAAAACATCCTTACACAAAAGGATTAATTGGATCTATTCCTTCTCTTGTTTATGATGTCGAACGCTTACAATCAATTAAAGGCTTGATGCCAGATCCAACCAAACTGCCAAAGGGCTGTAGTTTCTGCCCAAGGTGCGATATGGCTTTTGATGAATGCCAAACCATCTTGCCTGACCTCTATAACATTGATGATGAAGTGCACAGTGCCAGATGTTTGCTTTTTTCACCGGAGAGGATTGAGAATGATCGGAGGAGAAATGAGTGAAGCCTCAGAAATGAACAAAATTTTACTTGAGGTTGACCACTTAAAGAAGTATTTCCAGGTGGGTAAAAGCCAATTACATGCCGTTGATGATGTAAGTTTTACTATTCAAGAAGGAAAGACTCTCGGTGTTGTTGGAGAAAGCGGATGTGGAAAATCGACACTTGGTAGGGTTATTCTACGCCTTCATGAGCCAACTTCTGGGAAAGTATTTTTTGAGGGAAAGGATGTATTTGCTAAAAGTCGCAAAGAGATGAAGGTGTTGAGAAGGGATATGCAAATTATCTTCCAGGATCCATTTTCATCGCTAAACCCAAGAATGACCGTAAGTCAAGCGATAATTGAGCCCTTGTTGATCCAAAAGAAGTACACATTAAGAGACAAGGAAGGTTTACTGAATAAAGTCCATGAAGTTATGGACATGGTTGGACTTGCTTCACAATTTGTCAATACATACCCTCATGAGCTTGATGGAGGTCGTCGCCAAAGAATTGGCATAGCACGCGCTCTTGTCTTAAATCCCAAATTTATTGTCTGCGATGAACCGGTTTCTGCACTTGATGTCTCGATCCAGGCACAGATTCTAAATCTTATGCAGGATTTACAGAAAGCGCTTCACCTCACGTATCTGTTTATTACCCATAATCTGTTGGTGGTCAAGCATTTTTCCGATGAAATAGCCGTGATGTATTTGGGCCAGATTGTAGAAAAATCGTCTGCATCTGGACTATTCAAGAATCCCATTCACCCTTATACCCAGGCATTGTTATCTGCGATTCCTATTTCGGATCCAGAAATAAAAACAGAAAGGGTATTATTAAAAGGAGAACTTTTCTCACCGATCGATCCTAAGCCTGGTTGCCGTTTTGCTGCTCGCTGTAATTATGCAATTCCCGAGTGTTCTATGAGGAATATGGAAATGAAAGAGGTCGAACCGGGCCATTTCCATTCCTGTATACGTTTTTAAGATCTCTTATAGGCTCTATCAGTTCTTCGATATTCACTTTAAACCTGTTTCGTATACTTTTAGTTTTATTCTGGTGATTACCTGGATCCCGTCTCCATGGTAATGGATCAAAAATCTTTAATGTCGATGACCATTCCAACAAAACTTCAAGCATAAGCATATGTTACCCCCCAGCCTCGTGCTATAATCACGTATCAACCATTCTCAAGGGGTTCCTGGCATGACCGCTGAAGCACAGGCACGCATAAAGATCAACCAGATGCTCGAAAAAGCCGGCTGGCGCTTCTTTGACTCGCCCGAAGGCAAAGCCAACATCATCCTCGAGTCCAATGTCAAGCTCACCCAAAAAGACATGGACGCCATGGGGCAGGATTTCGAGAGCACCCATCACGGTTTCATGGACTTCCTTCTGCTGGACGAGCAGAATTTCCCCTTCATCATCCTCGAAGCCAAGCGCGAAGGCAGATCCCCTTTGGACGGCAAGGAGCAGGCGCGTAAATACGCCACCGCCCAGAATGTACGCTTTGTCATCCTCTCCAATGGCAACCTGCACTACTTCTGGGACCGTGAATCCGGCAACCCGGAAGTGATCACCGAATTTCCCGGCTTGGATTCGATAAAACATCGCCAGTCTTTCAAGCCCAACCCCAAAGCCCTCGCCCGCGAAGTGGTCGCAGAGGATTACATCGCCATCACCCAGCAGCCCGCCTTCAAAGCCGACCCGCGCTGGAAGGACGAGAACCAGCGCCCCACCTTCATCGCCGACCTGGGCTTGCGCATCTTGCGGTCCTATCAGTTGGCGGCGATTAAAGCCCTGCAAAAGAGCGCATCCGATGGCAATTCCCGCTTCCTTTTCGAAATGGCCACCGGCACCGGTAAGACGCTCGTCGCTGCAGCGATCATCAAGCTCTTCCTGCGCACCGGCAACGCCCGCCGCATTCTCTTCCTGGTCGACCGCCTGGAGCTCGAAAACCAGGCCTGGAAGAATTTCGTCCTGCTGCTCAAAAACGACTACCAATCCGTGATCTACAAGGAAAACCGCCAGGACTGGCGCAAGGCGGAGATCGTGGTCTCCACCGTCCAGTCGCTGGAGTTCGATAACAAGTACATGCGCCTTTTCTCGCCCACCGACTTTGACCTGGTCATCTCGGACGAAGCCCACCGCTCGATCAACGGTAACAGCCGCGCGGTCTTCGAGTACTTCGTGGGCTACAAGCTGGGGCTCACCGCTACCCCGCGCGACTATCTCAAGCACATCGACCCCGAAAAGCTCGCCCAAACCGATCCTCGCTCCTGGGAACGCCGCCAGTTGCTTGACACCTACAAGACCTTCGGCTGCGAGAAGGGTGAACCCACCTTCCGCTACTCGCTGGTGGATGGCGTGCGCGACGGGGTGCTGATCAACCCTTTAGTGGTGGACGCGCGCACCGAGATCACCACCCAGCTGCTCTCCGAACAGGGCTATGCCGTGATGGTCGAGAACGAGGAAGGCGAAGAGGTGCAGGAGTTCTTCCACCCGTCGGATTTCGAGCGCAAGTTCTTCTCCGACAAGACCAATGGGCAGCTCTGCCAGGCATTCATGGACCATGCTCTGCTCGACCCGCTCTCGGGAGAGATCGGCAAGACGATCTGCTTCTGCGTCAGCCAGGCACACGCCTCGAAGGTCACCCAGCTGCTCAACGAGATGGCGATGAGCAGCTACCCGGAGCGATACAACTCCGATTTTGCGGTGCAGATCACCTCCAACATCCCGGATGCCCAGCAGCACAGCATCCACTTTGCCAACAACAACCTCAACGGGCACACCCGCTTTTTGGATGGCTACAAGTCCGCCAAAACCCGCGTCTGCGTCACCGTGGGCATGATGACCACCGGCTACGACTGCCAGGACATCCTCAACCTGGCGATGATGCGCCCCATCTTTTCGCCCACCGATTTCATCCAGATCAAGGGACGCGGCACCCGCACTTTCACCTTCAAACACATCGGCAGGGAAGGCGCCACCAAACTGACCCACCTCAAAGCCAAGGAGCACTTCAAGCTGTTTGACTTCTTTGCCAATTACGAGTTCTTCGAGGAAAAATTCAGCTACGATGAAGTCCTCAAGCTGCCGGCTGGCGCTCCCGCAAAACAAAGCGGTGAGCCGCCTATCCCAGTTCCCGCCCTTGAAGGTTATACCAACGTCCTGCCGGACCCGCTTCACAAGATCAAAGAGACCCAGATCGGCCTGGATGGCATGAAGATCGACCGCAAGCTCTTCGAACGCTTCTCCCGCCCCATCCTGGACGATGCCGAGTTGGTCAAAGCGGTCAATGCCCGCGAATGGGAGCGCGCCGTGCAGATCATGCGCGATAACTACGCCAACCGCCCCGAGGACTACGTCACCCTCGAAAAACTGATGCAGAATGAGAAGGTGGACCGCCGCCTCTCCTGGAAGGAGGTGCTGATGCGCATCTTCGGCCTGATCGACCGCTTCAAGACCCGCGATGAACTGCTCGAAGAGGAGTTCCAGAAGTTCGTGGCGGTCAACAAGCCCGAACCGGAGAGCATCATGCTCATCCGCAACTACCTGCACGCCTACATCACCGATGCCCAGATCCGCCAGATCATCGATACCGGCAATTTCCCCGCCCTGGCAGACAACCCCAAACTTACCCTGAACGACCTGGCCAGGCTGGGAAAATGGCTCAAGCTGGTGCCAGCTTACGTCAAGGATTACGTCACCCTCAACACCTATCTGCCATAAAATTTATTAACCGGAAAAGAGAAAACCCATGCTGGATACAACCACCAGACGCCGCATTGACACCGCCCGCGATATCCTCGTCGGCAAGGTGCCCGACCCCAAGACCCAGGTGGAACAGATCACCTTCGCCATGATCTACAAGTTCATGGATGACATGGATCAGCTCTCTGTCTCCCTGGGCGGCAAGTCCAGCTTCTTTGCCAATGGCTACGAGCAGTACGCCTGGTCCAAATTGATGGATCGCAAGCTGGGCGGCGCCGCCCGCATGGACCTCTACGTGCGTGCCCTGGAGGGCATGTCCACCAACCCGCACATCCCCCAGCTCTTCCGGGATATCTTCAAGGGTGCCTTCATGCCTTACCGCGATGCCGAAACCCTCAACCTCTTCATCAAGGAGGTGAACGGCTTCACCTACGCGCATAGCGAAGACCTGGGCGATGCCTATGAGTACCTGCTTTCCATCTTTGCCTCGCAGGGCAAAGCCGGCCAGTTCCGCACCCCGCGTCACATCATCGACTTCATCGTGGACTGCGTCAACCCTGGCAAGCACGACACTGTGCTCGACCCCGCCTGCGGCACCGCCGGCTTCCTTATCTCCGCCTACAAGCACATCATCGAACAGAACCAAGAAACCCCCTTGAGCGGCGAGGAGAAAAGTCGCTTGACCGCCAATTTCGTCGGCTATGACATCTCGCCGGACATGGTGCGCTTGTCGCGCGTCAACATGTACCTGCACCAGTTCGCCAACCCCACCATCCACGAATATGACACCCTCACCTATGAGGACCGCTGGGACGAGACCTTTGACGTGATCCTCGCCAACCCGCCCTTTATGACCCCCAAGGGTGGCATCCGGCCGCACACCCGCTTTGCCGTCCAGGCTAACCGCTCGGAGGTGCTTTTCGTGGATTACATCGCCGAGCACCTCAACCCAGGCGGCCGGGCAGGCGTAATCGTCCCCGAGGGCATTATCTTCCAGTCCGCCAATGCCTACAAGGCGCTGAGAAAGATGCTGGTGGATGGCAATTACCTGTACGCCGTGATCTCGCTGCCGGCGGGCATCTTCCAGCCCTACAGCGGTGTCAAAACCAGCGTTTTATTGCTCGATAAGGACCTGGCAAAACGTACCGATAAGGTTTTGTTCGTTAATGTCAAAGCGGATGGTTACGACCTGGGGGCGCAGAGAAGGGAGATCGAACGCAATGACCTGCCTGAGGCACTGGGAATCATCCAGGCTTTCCAGCTAGACCCGTCATCGGAACCCACCAACCTACTTATGGCGCAGGCGGTCAGTAAGGCAAGGTTGGGGGCGGATGGGGAATATAACCTTAGTGCAGAGGTATATAAAATTTTATTGTTTAGCGATCATAAATGGCCAATGGTTCCAATTGGTGATCTTTGTGAAATTCAAAGTGGTTTTGGTTTCCCATTAAGCTTTCAAGGTGACTTAACAAAAAGTATTCCATTTCTCAAAGTCAGCGACATGAACATTCCCGGGAATGAAACATATATCAGAAATTGGAATAACACCGTATCCAAAGATGACCTCTCAGCATTACATGCTAAAAGTGCTCCTCCAGGAACAATAATATTTCCGAAAATTGGCGCTGCTATAGCCACTAATAAAAAGAGAATCCTCTCGGTTACCTCAACATTTGACAATAATGTTATGGGATTAATTCCTTCTGATCGCATAAACTCAACTTACCTATATTATTTGTTGAAGAATATTGATATATCAACCTGGGCTAGTGATTCTTCCCTACCCTCAATGAAGAAATCTTTTGTCGAGAAAGTAAATATTCCTTTACCTCCTTTAGAAGAACAGCAAGCCATCGTCGATGAGATCGAGGGCTACCAGAAGATCGTCGATGGCGCCCGACAGGTGGTTGAAAACTACAAACCGGTGATCAAGATCGACCCCGCCTGGCCGCTGGAACGGTTGGGGGAAGTGTGTGAAGTTAACCGAAAGTCAATTGATCCAACACTGGAATACGATGATAAAGAATTTATTTACGTGGATATCTCATCAGTTGAAAATGGTACAGGGAAAGTGTCTTTTGATCAAAAGATCGTTGGTCATAACGCGCCGAGCAGAGCAAGAAGGATAGCACAGAAAGGTGACATCCTGTTATCAACAGTCAGACCAAATTTAAAGGCATTTGCATATTTGTCTACCGTGCCTGAGAGCTTAGTTGTGTCCACCGGTTTTGCGGTACTGTCGGTTAAGGAAGAAATTTTTGATAAATTCTTATATTATTTGTTATTCACTGATCATCTTAAGAATCAAATGATTGGGCGAATGGGGAGGGGTTCTTATCCAAGCATAAATCAGAATGATGTAAAGGAATTAATGATACCCATTCCTCCATATGCAACTCAAAAGATAATCGTTAATGAAATTGATGAAATACTAAGTATAGTAAATAAAAACAAGCTACTGATTGCTTACTTTATCAAAAGTATCGACAAGTGTATTAATTCAATCTATTCATAGAACCCACATTCCGCACCTGATTCTGGTAAAAGTTTAGAATATCCGGTAAGATAGCGGCATGAGCGCCGAACCGGAATATAAAACACAAAGCATCGATCACCTGGGTATAGTAGCGGGGATCTGTCGCGAGATAGGGTTGGTAGAAACGATTGACGAAAAAGTTGGTCAGACGGATCGAAAAGTGAGTTGTGGTGAAGCTGTGCTGGCAATGGTGTTGAATGCGCTGGGGTTTACCAGTCGAGCACTCTATTTGATGCCAGATTACTTGAGGAATAAACCGGTCGACCTGCTCATCCGATCTGATTTGAACCCAGATGATTTCAATGATGACACGCTGGGGCGCAGCCTGGATGATCTGTACGCTTGCGGGGTAACGGAAGTATTTGCCAGTGTGGCATCAAAAGCCCTGAGTACATATGGGATCGAACATCGCTTTGTGCATCTAGATAGCAGTTCGTTTCACCTGCACGGGCAGTATGATGTTGAAGCGCCAGATGAGGAAATGATCACCATCACACATGGCTATTCGCGCGACCATCGACCAGATTTGAAGCAAGTCGTGGCCCAAATCATCACCAGCCACAAATCGAATTTGCCAGTTTGGTTGGAAGTATTGAGCGGAAACAGCAGCGACAAAGAGAGCTTTGCCAAAACGGTCAAAGCCTATTGCCAGCATCTGAAAGATAAAAAGCAGCCATACTTTGTAATGGACAGCGCTGGATACAGCGAAACCAACCTCAAGACGCTCCAGAACATGCTGTGGTTGATGCGCGTGCCTGAGACTTTAGCTGAGGCAAAACATTTGGTGCGCGAAACCGATCGGGCACAGATGACGGAATTGGAGCCTGGTTATTGGGGGAAAGAGGTCAAAAGCGAATATGGTGGAGTAGTTCAGCGCTGGTTAGTTGTGTTTTCACAAGCAGCTTATGAGCGAGAGCTCAAAACGCTGGACAAAAAGCGTGCCAGAGAACAAGAAGCTGCTGAAAAACTGTGGCGGAAAGTCAGCCAGCCCGTTTTCAATTGCCAGGAAGATGCCGAGGCCGCCTGCAAGCAATTCAACCAACGCTGGAAATACCACCGGGCAAGTATGGAAGTTAGTCCTATCACCAAGCACGCGCATCCTGGTCGCCCATCTATTGGAACAGAACCCGAGGTGGTAGGATATGCTCTGAGCGGCGGCGTGCAAGAATTTTCGCCCGGAATAGAAGATGCCAAGCTTAGTTTGGGTAAATTCATCTTGGCGACCAATGAAATGGACAACCAAAATCTGCCTGCGGCGGCCATGTTGGAAAACTACACAGACCAAGGCATCTCTGTAGAGCGCGGCTTCCGCTTTTTGAAGGATTCCCTGTTTTTTGCCGACAGTTTGTTTCTGAAAAACCCCGCTCGGATCATGGCGTTGATCATGATTATGGGCCTGGCATTGTTGATCTTTGCCTTGGGCGAGCGTGAGTTACGCCTCGCTTTGAAGAAGAACAACCAGACAGTTCCAAACCAAAAGCACAAACCAACCGAAACACCGACCTTACGTTGGGTCTTTCAAATGTTTGAAGGGCTGGATGTACTCTCCGTGGTGGCTGATGGTCGTTTGGTAGCTCGAAAAATCTTGAATATGCGCCCGGTACACATACAAGTTGTTCGGTTGTTGGGCCCACAAGTACAGAAGTGTTACTTGCTTGGCCCATAGACTGCGAGAGGAGGAATATGAAGAAGCGCATCATAAGTCTGATTGTATACAGCATTATTGTGCTGGTGGTCGGCCTGGTTGGCTTCACTTTGGGTGCATTGACTGTTGGGGAGCTATCGCCCAATATGTTACTTGAAGTGATCTCAGGTGAGACGCCGCAAGCCAAGATAGCAGCCTACCTGCAGGCTATTCAAGCTCAGGACCGGGATGCTGCTCTAGATATCTGGATACCCCCATCAAGCAACCCTGAACTATACGACCGCCGCAATCAAGTCATAGATGAACTTCTGGCTCACAAAATAACCGGCTTCACTATTTTTGAGCCGCAATGGTGGCATACCTGCTGCGAACCGGGGGTTGCTTTCGACGCCCGTAACGCAGGCGGAGCACGTGTTCGGGTACAGGTGCTAGATCAATCTGGTCAGCCTTGGGGTTATACCTTTGACGTATTTGTGGATGGCCCATATTTTGGAGCAGCAGAGGGCAATCCATATCGACACTGGATGCTCCGTGATGTTTACCCTGTTGATGATCTTCCCCTATACTGGAAACTTATATATACTGGCACTGTTCAGTCCCCTTGATCACGCATAGTTCGCAGCTAATTACGGACTGATTGTTGCTGCCCCAAAATCCCCTAAAAACAGTTTTTTGGGGTGCGGAATGTGGGATAGAAAGTAAGAAAAAATGAATAAAGACATTTTTGGTTATAATGAAAATATTCCAGAAAAAATTCAAGATATTTTCATGTGGCTTAGTCAAGATCTTGCAGATTTATATCATCTGTGGGAGTTTTATATTGGTTTCTTTGGCAATAAAGAAGATGCTTATTTATTAGCAGATCATCTGTATGCATCATTCATAGTCATCGAGCAATCTCTTAGGACAACGATGATTATGTCCATTTGTAGATTAAATGACCCTCCGTATCAAAAAAGTAATAAAAATTTGTCTTTAAAAGCTTTAACTGATCAATGTAATGACATTGACGGACTTGAAAAACTTTATTCCGATTTTCATTTGGCCTGTGAACCTTTCGAGATTTATCGTAACAAAAGGATAGGGCATCGCGATTTACCAACTTCCATAAATTATGAGAGTTTTTTACTACCTGGTATTGGCAAAGCTCAAGTAGAAAAAGTATTAACTTTAACAGACGAAATATTAAATAAAATTTCCCATTTTTATGCAGATGGAGATTTTTATTTCAAAAGCTCAGAATATGGGGGGGCTGATGCAATGCTCCATTTGATAAAGGCAGGGATTGAGAATAGTCATAAATTAAAAAATTGATGTGATTTGCTTCGTAGAATGAATCTATACGAGTGATTGTCTCACATTAAGAGAGGAATCAAGAAATGAATATTGAAGTTATAGAAAAGGATCTTCTTCTCGAAGGATTGTTACAATATAATTATTTTCCAGCACAAAAAAAAGATAAAGAAGAAATACCTCCAATAATAAATTCACTCACTTTTTCTGTTGATACTGCCAATAAGTTAAAAAATCTACCCTTACGAAGTGGTGGATATGATCAAGTGGAATATCGATCAACAAAATTTAATAACATTTCACGAGTTTTGTCCATCCCTCATCCAGTGCCATATTCTAAATTATGTTATTCAATATATGATAATTGGGATCAATTTAAGTACATAACCCAATCATCAACCTCTCTAGTAACTCCCAAGATCCATAGTGACGGAAGAATCTTAGTCATGGATTATGAAAATTCTCAAGAAAGCATTGAAAGACAATTGCAGTTGGGATTTGGTAAAAAATTTTTCGTTGAAACTGATATATCAAATTTTTATCCAAGTGTATATTCACATTCAATTCCATGGGCTCTTGTTGGTTTCGATTATTCCAAAATAAATAGAGATTCAAAGTTTTGGTTTAACCGGATAGATAAATTTCAAAGGGCTCTTAAGCGGGATGAAACGAACGGGCTACCAATTGGTCCAGCAACTTCTAATATATTGAGTGAAGCAATTCTCGGAAAAATTGATGCAATATTAATTGCAGATGGATTTAAGTTTATAAGGTATATAGATGATTACAAAGCATACTGTGATACCTATGAGGAGGGAGAGAAGTTTATTCGTAGGCTTTGTGAAGAATTATCAAACTATAAATTATTACTAAATTCAAGAAAAACACTAATAGAGCATTCACCTTTCCCAACAAATGTTGAATGGATTACTGATCTTAATACAAGATTGTCCACTAACGACACTCATATTACAAGGTTTATTAGATATTTGGATTATGCAATCTTCAAACAAGGAGAAAATCCTGATGGAAGCGTTTTGAAGTACGCTGCCAAAACTGTCGTAAGTATGGTAGAAAAAGAAAATTCGGTACTTGTCTTGAAATATTTACTTGGCTTATGTATAAAGTTCCCGATATTAATACCATTATTAATGAATCTTTTTAAGAATAACGAACCCTTTGATCGGTTCGAATACGCTGATCAATTATTAACGATACTTGATGAACATGCAATAAATAGAAGATCTGATGCAATGGTTTGGATTTTATATTACTTAAATAAATATGATCAAGAAATTTCTTCTCAAACTGGTAAGATTATTTTGGATTCTAAAGATTGTATATCAATACTAATGCTATATCTATCATCTCAATTCGATAAGAAGGTAATCGAGTTTTGTGATGGTTTAAACAAAGATGATATTTACTTATTAGATCAATATTGGTTGCTTTTATACCAACTATTTTTTGATGGAAAGATTCAAAATCCTTATAAGGATACTAGTAAAGTTGAATTTGACACCCTAAAAACAGATAACGTAACTTTTGTAATAGATCCTGAAGAATTCCTTCCTTTTTAATTTCCTTGTTCTCACATGGTCTCCTGTCCAGGTGAGGGTTTTGACCTTCTGATTCACCATCAAAGAGAAAGAGAAAATCATGACTAATAGCAGCGTACGTAACGCCCAAACATGGCCTTACATTCGACATAGGGACTTCGAAGCTCAGCTTCGCAAGTCGAGCTCATTATGGTTTGCTGAACGCGGGTTGGCAGTTAACCCAAAAATGCCATACATTTTAGCAGACTGGAAGGATTGGCGGAATAACATAATTTTGCCTGAGGTTTCCGACTATATCGTTGCTGAACAAAAGCGGCATAGTGAGCAAGGTCAAGGTTTCCCCTTACATAAATACTTGCACCATGGTTTGAGTAGCCAGGCGATGATCTTTAACCTGATTGGTCCATTGGTTATTCAAGATCATTTTGCCATTCTGAAAAAAGCTTTTCAGTCTGCTAAAATCCCCTGGCCAAAAGGACCAATATCTGTAGAATTTGAAGTTGAGGATCGATTGATTTTTCGCGAGGATACTGGGCAGCCAACATCCATAGATTTTGCCATAAGAGGGCAACAAGAAAGTCGACCGCTCTTCATCGAAGCGAAGTTGGTAGAAAGGGAGTTCGGTAATTGTTCTGTTTTTAGAAATGGCGATTGCGATGGTCGCAACCCTTCAGAGAATTACGATCTTTGTTATTTGCACCATCTTGGCAGAAAATATTGGATATTAATGGACAAGTTTGGTTTTTTAAAGGGTCTCGCAGGAAATTGCCCAATTTGTCCCCTGGCAATTTATTACCAATTTTTTCGGGAATTGATTTTTGCAGTTGAATCAGGAGGAGAGTTTGTTTTACTATATGATGAACGTAACCCCACTTTCTTTTCTGGCATATCCCCCAAAGAACGTGGTTTGATTCCGTTCTTGGTATCTTTTGTTCCAGATTCACTCAAACCTTTTTTCCATTCAATCAGCATTCAGCAAATTGTGGCTAAAATTCATGAATCAAAGGAAAATCAATGGTTGTTAGAATTTGAGCAGAAATATGCTTTATTAACCTAAAGTTTTGTTCTCACTCGATCTCCTGAGTGCGCAGCCTCCTGCTTCGAAGCGCCCTGCTGTGAAACGCCCTGGAAGGGTAAGGGAAAGGACCAGTGCTTGCCTTTGACCGAAGGTCTCCAACATTATTTTATCAAAACCCTGATCTGGCTGGTCCCCACATCCACTTTCGCAAGCCGACCTATACGCAATAATTCGTTTGCGAAAGTCGCGCAGCACCCTGTAAGGGACAAAAAGTGTTGCGATATTCTGAACTACCATTAGGGTTTTTCAGATGTACACTGCCTTCATGAGAAGTCAGTGACAGATGCGAAAGTAGCAAAGCACCGTGCCGTAGGTCCTGTAAGGAAGCCCGAAGGGCGTGAGGATTGGGGTGAGGTTAGAACTTCTTGCATTTGCCGGTTTCTTTAATCCTCGAAGCACAGCGGAGTGGGACAAGACCGTGCGCAGCTATTGACCGTCAGGTCTGCGCTGTTGATTAAGGATCGCGTCTGTGCACTGTCACCCTACCTCCTTAAGGGACAACGGTGTGACACGGCGCGCCGTGTCACTACCTGATAGATGTTTGCCTTCATAACCAATAAATTACATTCATAAATAGAACGATCTTTAGCGCGAAGTCACATTTTTATCATTATTTCCAGGATGCAGGTAATAATTCTTTCCAAATCAAAATACTCATAAAGGCTGTATATAGTTTGTATAGCTTTATTTGATTAATGCGGTAAAATACAAGATAAAATTAAATTAGGATATTACAATGAAAAAAGTGTTTACAAGATCAATATTGTTAGCCATGGTGCTGGTTTTATTGTCATCATGTGTGGCGCCAAATAATAATGAAAATAATAATTCAACGCAAATTGAAGAGGAGGCAAAAGAAGAAATGATCATCAACCCGATCGACCAGACCTACACAAAACAAGCCGGCATTGAAGTGATTTACCTCGCCGGTGGTTGTTTCTGGGGACTGGAAAAGTTAATGCAATCCATTCCTGGTGTTGTGGATGCTGTCAGCGGCTATGCCAATGGCGACTTGGATGTGATCCCGACATATTCAATAGTTACAACCCGAAATACGGGATACCGGGAGACAGTAAGGGTCACTTATGACCCCGAAAAGATCAGTCTGGATGCGATACTTTTTGCCTATTTCCATGTCATTGATCCAACCATAACCAACAGGCAGGGCAATGACATAGGCAGTCAATACCAGACAGGCGTATATTACGCCGACGAGAACGCAAAAACAGTTGTCGAAAGAATTGCGGCGATCGAAAGCGCACGTCATGAAAAATTCGTTGTCGAGATCGAAGCCCTGGAGCGATTCTTTGACGCCGAAGAATACCACCAGAATTACCTTGACAAGAATCCATCTGGATACTGCCATATTTCCAGTGATGAAATGAGCGCGATAAGCGGAATGATTATCGATCCAGGTAATTATCCGCTGCCGCCCGCCTCACAGATAAAATCCATGCTTAGCGAGCTGCAGTACAATGTCACACAGCTGGCTGCGACAGAGCAGGCATTTATGAACGAATATTGGGATAACCATGCCCGCGGTATTTACGTTGATATCGTGACAGGCGAGCCGCTTTTTTCTTCGACAGATAAATTTGACAGCGGCACTGGTTGGCCCAGTTTCTCCAAACCGATCGATGAGAACACGATGCGTTACATTACAGACGTTTCCTTCGGCATGCAGCGTGTGGAGGTCAGAAGTCGTGCCGGCAATTCCCACCTGGGTCATGTTTTTGAAAATGATCCAACTTCCCCATCCGGGATCCGCTTCTGCATCAACAGCGCAGCACTGAAATTCATCCCTTATGAAGATCTGGAAACAACGGGTTACGGTTACCTTAAAGATCTCGTAAAATGACCAGGATAATATCACCAGCTGGTGGCTCGATCACCAGCTGGTGATAGAAATCATAGTATCTTCTGGATATAATTTAAAAATATTCTTTCCCGTATATCGACAGGATATTATTAACAATATTAATTGATAAAAAATGCTATACTTTCTATAAGAATTGATCGCCAATTTGTTTCATTGTCATCCGCGATGAATTTCCTGATGATCTACCAGTAAATTAAATCAAATACTTCAGGTGAAATTTTAGGTAAACCTTCACCTCAGCAGTATGAAGGAGAATAATGATGAAAATTTATCGTACATTCATCCATTTCCTGGTTGTTTCACTGCTGCTATTTCTATGCTTAAACACCAGCCCTGCACACAGTAATGTGTCTCCAGCGCTATCAACACCACCACAGAAGGTGTCAGAGCCTCTCTTAACCTTGAACAACCCTCCTCGCATCGAGCCCATTCCCACGCCCATCGGACCAGTGGAAACCCTGCCAGGCAGCACGATCGTCCGCATCACCAATCCTGTTGATACCTCGTACATTGCCAAGACTGGCGGTTTGGTATTAATCATCTCAGGTATCGCCAGGGATAAGTACACCAATGTCTACTGGGGGCCCTATGACCTGCAAGCTATACGCCATTCCCTTTCAGGATCGTTAACCACAGACCGTGTATTGGTCTATGACCCACTTTATGCCAATCTGCCTGTTGGGTCGGCCTATTGGTTTGGGAGTTCGCCCAGCATTTATGCGGCTGGTCTGACTGGAACACAGTTCCGACTGCTTTCGAATACGTCAATGGCTTTGGCCAGCGATATGGGCATCAGCACCACCGATGTGGTTTTGCCTGTGGAATCAACCAGTTTCAGCGTAAACCTGCGGTTTGATACCCAGGTCGGACCCACAACATATGTTCCTTCCAATGATTTTTTTAATGCCTTTACTCCAAAATCCTCTACGTTGACTGGTTCCATCCTCAGTTCGATGCATGATGCCTTCTGGTACACCGCCCCGGATGTGGGGATCGAGATCCAATCATCAAGCACAATCTTGTGTATCAACAATATGTCTCAAATTAATGTTATTGCAACCAATCATGGTCCCGGGCCCGCCACTCAAATTTTGGTCACCGGTCTGCTGCCAACCAACTGGGAATTTGTTTCGTATGATTCATCTCCCTGCGGCTACTCAGAGTGCTTCAATCCAACCACTGGTGAATGGACTGTTGGTGACCTTGCTGATGGTGCCCAAAGCACTCTTACCCTCACCATCAAAGTGGTCAGTTACGGTCCAGTCATGTTAAAAGAAGCCAAGTCCCAATACCAGGTGGATCCGGTGGATGCAAATGATTCTACTAGCCAATCCTTTGATTCCTGCTATTGCTCGTTTATGCCAGCCATCATCCGCTGATTTGTCGCGTAAAAAAAATAATCAAAAAAAATAATGATCAGGCTGCCACTGATCATGGGAGGAGGTATCCATGCCGCGCTATTTGAAGACCATTATCATTGTCATTGCCATTCTGCTCGTAGTGTGGTTGGGGGTATCCACTATCAATTATTACACGCAAGGCTCTCTAACTATTGACCAGCTCTTCAAGGGAAAGCCAACTGCAGCACCTGAATCGTCAGCAACTGAACCTCCCCCTACTGGCACCCCCTATTCGCCATCCGCCACCCCGTTACCCACCCGGGTGGTTGTCGAGCTTCCACCAGTCGCGATCGGGATACCTTTGGATCATGATGGCCTGTCCATCACCGTCTTTGGGGCAACACTCTTGGAAACCCTGGGCGAATTCACCCCGATGCCGGGGATGATCTACATGGTGGCAGATATCGAATTCCGCAACATCAGCCTGGATCAATTTGAGTACCTGTTTTTTTTCATGGGTTTTGAAGACGAAAATGGCATATCCTACTACCCTCCCCATCCATCCCCGGATGTAGCTCCGCAACCTACGATCAGCAGCGGAGTATTGATGAAAGGTGAAAGTATCCGGGGAAATATCCTTTTTGAAATACCATCCAGCACAACTGCAGGGATATTCAAATACAACTTTGAAACCGATCTGGACCAGACTTGGTACCGGACCAGCTGGGAAAAATAGAACTTTAGATCTTGCCTGTCTTTTATATCTTGCGTAGCATCCCTTTAGGGATTGCGTAGCATCCTGCCGATTTTTATTCCTCGTTCTTTTCGAGGGAAGGTCCTGAGCCCGCAGGGCGTGAGGAAAATGGCCGAAGCGAAGCGGAGTAGGATTATTATCCTAGTAATGCTGCGGATAGGAACAGATTGCTAAGCATCCATTTGGGACCGTACGCGGTTTCTGACCGTTAGGTCTTTTTTTTAGTTTCGCAACCCTTCCGTATGTGCTGCGAAACTGCGAAACTAGCGCAACACCCTGCCGATTTTAATCCCTCGCTCTTTTCGAGGGATTATTATCCCTTGTTCTTTTCATGGGAAGGTCCTAAGCCGATTGGCGAAGGATAAGGAAGCCCAAAGGGCGTGAGGTTGGTTAACATATCCCTTGACCGCCTCTCTTCCTATCAATACGCTGCCCTGCCTTTACCCATTAAAACACCTGCGAACTTTGCGAAAGACATTCAAGTAACAAACCGGCAGATGTTTCCCTCCTTATAATCAAAAGAGCGGGTTACCAAATTTTTAGGAGCGAGTGGAAATACCCTAAGGCATGTCGGTGACATAGCCTACATCAACTGACAGGAAATTAAGCATCCCCCCTGGTAGGGAAGTTGCCAAGGGGGATGTTTGTGCTACAGATAATTGGATCTTTCGTCAGTGAATTCAGGCTCACTGACCTGAATTCACCACCAAAGGAAAGTAGAACTTATAATTATCAAGACCGGTCACCAGTACAGGTGTGAGTTCAAAACCGAAGGTGCCGATGCCCAATTGGCCATCATATGCATCTCCCCAACACTTGAGCCCGCCAGAAGCGACAATAGCACAGGTGAAATTGCTCCCTGCAGAGATGGCGCTCACCCCGGAGGACAGACCAGAAACATCCACAGGGATCTTGCTTATACCAACTTCGCCGTTACCTAGCTGACCGTTCCAGTTAAGTCCCCAGCATTTGACCGCACCAGTGCTCATCAGGGCGCAGGTATGGTCGTTGCCAGCCGCGATCGCAACGACACCGCTTTCCAAGCCGCTGACCTGTACGGGAATTAAACTGTCCGTGGTGGAGTTATCACCCAACTTTCCATAATCATTACCACCCCAGCATTTGGCTGCCCCATTAACCACAGCACAAGTATGCCAAGGTCCGGCGGAAATGGCAGTGACCCCACTGCCCAGCCCAATCACATCCACTGGAAACCCATTTGAGGTAGTGGTGTTATCACCCAGCTCACCAAAATAATTCGAACCCCAGCATTTCGCAGCCCCGTTGACCACAGCGCAAGTATGGTAACCACCCGCCGTAATGGCTGTGACGCCGCTTGCCGCAGGCATTCCAAAGACTTGGACCGGGTGGGGGATATCCGTCGAAGATCCATCGCCCAATTGTCCACTCCAACCCCTGCCCCAACATTGCGCCCCATCGCTCACGATGGCGCAAGTGTGAATATTACCGCCAGATATGGCGGTTACCCCACTGGTCAGGTTATAAACTGCCTCAGGAATGGGATGAAGATTGTAGTCCTCTGAATTATTGCCCAGTTGACCATTGTTATTGTTGCCCCAGCAAAAAGGTGCCCCCCCAACAGTGATGGCGCAGCTGTGTTCCTCGCCAGCCGTAATAGCGATCACGTTGCTGCCCAGGCCGCTGACACCCATAGGGATCGAGCGAGGCAAGGTGGTCGTGTCACCCAATTGGCCCAAATCGTTGTCGCCCCAGCAAAGAGCAGCACCATTGACCACCGCACAGGTATGCCTGGATCCGCCCGAAACGCCAGTTACGCCGCTGCCCACTACATCTTGGGGTATGGTGCGAATATGCGGGATCACAACGCCATTGCCTATCTGGCCGTTTATATTATTCCCCCAGCATTTGACCTCCCCGCTGCTCAGGCGCGTACAGGTATGTGCACCACCGGCAGTTATAAATTCCACCCCGCTGGTCAAACCTGTGGCATTTACTGGAACAGACCGAGATGTTAAAGTGTCATCTCCCAGCTGGCCGGACCCATTTCCCCCCCAGCATTTGACCCCGCCACTGCTGGTAATTGCACATGAAAAATTGTATCCCGCACTGATCGCGACTACCCCGCTGGAGAGTCCAGATACATCCACCGGGGAATAGCTGCTCACATTGGTGTCATTTCCCAACTGTCCTTCTTCATTCTTTCCCCAACACTTAACCGCCCCCTCGCCAGTTAATGCGCAGGTATGCGCTCCGCCAGTGGCAATGGCGATGATCCCGGCTGGAAGACCGGCCACATCCAATGGCGTGGCACTATAGTCAATGGGGTCTAAACCCAATTGGTCATTGTAATTGTCGCCCCAACATTTCACCACCCCACCCGCTAAAGCACAAGCGTGACCGTATCCCAAGGAAATGGCTGACACCCCGCTGCCCAGGCTTGTGACAGGAACCGGTGTATTGCTGGCGTCAGTGGTTCCATTACCCAGTTGGCCAGCCCAGTTATCCCCCCAACACTGAACACCACCATTTACCAGAGCACAGGTATGGTATCCTCCAGCCTGAACATCTGTCACATCATGATCCAACCCGATGACAGCTACCGGCGTCAGGCGATCGTCTGTTGTGCCATCACCCAGCTGGCCGGAATAATTTAGTCCCCAACAAAATGCTGCCCCACTGCTGGTCAGTGCACAGCTGTGATGATCCCCGGCTGTGACCCTGGCGACATCACTGGTCAGGCCAGAAACAGCCACAGGCGTACTGCTGTTAATATTTGTGTTATTTCCCAATTGGCCATAAGCATTATTGCCCCAACATTTCACACCACCGTCCTTGGTTAGCGCACAGGTATGTTCTCCCCCGGCGGCAACACTGAAATCAGGCGTCAGCAGCGATGTCGCAGCCGGGCTGGCACTCACCCGTGGAAGCTGGTCCTGTGACAACGCAGCCCCTCCCACAATCCCATACATGAACATGGTCACGAAAATGATCCGGGTGAGGATCGAAGTGCAATTTAATTTTTTCACGATTTCTTCTCCTATTATAAACTTTCTCCTTAATGATGTTATCCAGGAACTGGATCTTGTTTTTTTGAGCTTGCTAAGATTAATCCAGAAGTTAGATTTTCAGCATCCTTTTGATCGATCATGGAGTATTCAGTCTCCTGGCTGTCCTTTTCATGGCACAGATGTGATGAAATACTCATATGACCTGAGATTATAGGGGTAAAGGAAGTATCAAGATGTACGAAATGTTACAGGAGATTGGGGTATTTTTATCTGGAAGTTGCCAGGCTCATTTATTTTGCAATCTTATCTTCTACCACAGCCTGCAGCCCTTTCCGATCAAGGATAGTGAGCTTTTGCCCCTCCATACGGATCAGGCCGAGTTCTTGCAAGTGGATCAGGGAGCGATTCAGATGACCCCGACTGGTGCCCAACCAGCGTGCTAGCTCCGCCTGGCTTACTGGTACTTCGAATTCATCCCGGATTGTTTGATCTATTTTAACCGAGCTCAAGTGCAAGATCAGGTTCACCAGGCGTCCTTCCACTCCTAGGATAACCAGAGTTTGAATAAAATTGATTAATTTCCTGATGTTTATAAATAAATACTGGTAAATGTTTTGCATAAGCCTGGGAAAACGTTGGGAAAAAGCTGCCAGGTCCCGCTGAGATAGAGCCAGCACAACCGAAGGAACCACTGCTGCCGCGCTCAGTGTACGAACGTGGTCCTCATATAGCAGTGGCATTCCAAGGATCGCCCCCGGGCCGACCAGTTCCAGCAAGTACTCCTGGCCGCTTGCGTCGGTGAAGAAAAGACGAAGCAGCCCCGACTCAACCAGGTAGAAATTTACCGCCGCATCTTCAATTTTATACAGATAAGCGCCCTTCTTTAAGGATCGCCTGGACAGGCATTGTGTGATCTTTGCCAGATCTGACTGGCTGAGACCGCTGAATATCGGATAATCGCTTAGTTGAGAATTACTCATTGTCGGTTTTTCTTCGGGCTGTCAACGCTAAAGGTCAAAAAGCCAGCATTGCAGGATGCCACCTTATTATACAATGGACAACCCCCATAAAAAGCATCATAAATTAAATGTTGTACCAGATGAAGCAAAAGTATTATTAGCTGGCACAGTTGCTAGAGCTATATCTATGCGCTGCTCATAAAGTATTTTGACTCTCGGTGAAACAAATTAGGGTCAAGTAGGACACTGTTTTTTCACATGCAGCATCTCTATCCCTGCTGTGGATTATCCCTTGCATTACTCGGAAACCAAAACCATCATGGTAAATAAAGCCAGCCAGGAATTTGCTGGCATTGGGATCATCTTTTTTTCAAGCTAATGATTTTTCACTGCCCTTCTCGTGTGGCTTTTATATCACCCTTGCCATTCTCCAAGCTTTTTGGCAGGTCAACATAATGGATACATAACATGAAAGCACCATTCCCTGCCAATCTTTGTTTGTGCTCTCTATGAGCTTTTTGGTGATTTATTTGAAGTTGTAAGAGGGGTAATCTTATAAAATTTGATATTTTAAGGTTTAAGTAAAAGTCATAATTTTTTTTAATTTAATCCTTTGTTAATCGATTTACAGACTGGGTTTTGGTAAGATGCCATCATGAATACACAAATTATGACCATCTTGTCCTCTTGTCATGGTGCACGAAGCGCGGCAATCTCCCCCTATGCCTACTACGCCACCCTATTTCTCTTTTGTTGTCTTTGCGATATCCTGAGCGGGTTCCACCCGCATCAGGTGTACACTGACTTCAAGGGAAGTCAGTGTTTACGAAGCGCGGTAATCTCCCTCTATGCCTACTACGCCACCCTATTTCTCTTTTATTGTCTTTGTGATATCCTGAGCGGGTTCCACCCGCATCAGGTGTACACTGACTTCAAGGGAAGTCAGTGTTTTACGAAGCAACCTCCCTTTATGCCTGCCAGATTCTTGTCCTTGCGAGCCTGCGAAGCAATCTCCCACTATGCCATCCAGGTTCTTGTCCTTGCGATTGGGATAATTGTCCTTAGTTCGTTTCTAAGGAACCATCCTGCCGTAGGCCCTGATAAAGAAAAAAGCAAAGTGCAGCATTCTCCCTCTATGCCTACCGCACCTATCTATACGCACGCTCGATTATTAACCGTAGGGGCAAGTCTCTGTGCTTGCCCCGTTAAATAAAAAAGGAGAACCAAACCCATGCCAAACCCCCAAAACCTCAAACCCTTCAAAAAAGGTGACCCCCGCATAAATCGCGCAGGCCGCCCCAAAAACTACGACCTCCTCCATGAGATCGCAGTCCGCCTTTGCGCCGAACCGGCTGATCTCGCAGACAACCCCAAAGGCATCACGCAGGTCGAAGCCATCATGCGCGACTGGCTTCATTCCAGGAATTACCAGAAGCAGCTTGCTTTCATCCAGTACGCCTTTGGCAAGGTCCCCGAACAGATCGAGGTGGAGAAAAAAGAACCCAATCGCGTAATTATCGAATGGGGCGACGAACCCGGCTTTGACCACGACGAAGAACAGGAAGCAGAGCGCCGCCGCCTCCGCCTCCCCCAACCCCTCGACGATCCCGAAAGCGATGACGAAAATGACTTCATCGACCTTTAGACAACCCGTTTTCTCGCTTTACAACAGTTGTAGGCTGCAATCCGGGTTTGATTGTACCAATTCATCCTGGTGCACAGTCAGTCGTAGGGTGCAATCCGGATTTGATTGCACCAAATTGCCCGCAAATATGCATTCTCACTGTATAACAGTGAAGCCTAGGCCACTCTCCGTCATTGATACATACCATCCCCGCAAATGCCATGTATCACTGTATAACAGTGTGCTTTTATTTGCTTTTCCTTTGTATATCCCTGATAAAAAAGGTCAAAAGCGCCCCCAAAGCACTGAGCACGGCCGAAATGATAAAACTCCACAGATAAGCCTCGGTATGGTCCCGCACCAACCCGCCCAACAATGGACCGATCAGCCCGCCCACGCCCCAGGCAGTGATCAGCAGCCCATAATTAAAGCCGAGGTTCTTCAAGCCGAAGTAATCCGCCGTGGCAGCCGGGAAAATGGTCAGCATGCCGCCAAATGTCAGCCCGACAACTGCCACGCCGCCAGACAACAAAAGCGGTGTCTCGAGGAAATAGAAGACCGAATAGACCAGCACCTGCAGCATGAACATCAACAAGAGGGTGCGCATCCGCCCAAAGCGGTCCGAGACTGTACCAAACATGATGCGCCCCAAAAAGTTGAAGACCGCATAGACCGATATCAAAAGGTAGGGACTGCTGATGCCGGCATGTTCGAGGCCTATCTTGGAAAGCTGACCGATGAGCAGCAGTCCGGCAAACGTACCAAAAAAGAACATCATCCACAACAACTTGAACGCCCTTGTCCGCAGTACTTCCCTGGCACTCATTTCAACCTTTGGCGTTGTATTTTCCACTGTTTCTCTCGGTACCGGGTCTCCGGTCTGGTATCCTGCAGGGGGATTCTTGATCACCTGCGCCAGGATCATCAGGATGACAAAGAATGCCGAACCGAGAATGATGAATGTCGTTTCAATACCAAATCTGGTGATCAGGTTGTGGGTCAGTGGTCCAACATACACTGGCGCCAGGCCAAAACCGCTCACCACGATCCCCGAGATCAAGCCGCGCTTGCTTTTTTCAAACCACTTGACTGCGGCGGGGGTCGGGGAAGCATAACCCAGACCCATCGCCAGGCCAAATACCACGCCAAAAAAGATGGTCAGCCCGAGGACTGTCAAAAATACGCCCGAAAGGATGAAACCGATGCCCGCCAACACCGCCGAGAGCACCAAAACCAGGTGGGGTCCGAATTTATCCTGCAGGCGTCCTCCCGGGATCATCGAAAAAGCAAAAATGACACAGGCAACCATATAGGGTATCTGTGTCATTGTGGCGGTCCAATTCAAACGATCGATCAGATCGGCTGAGATAATGCTCCAGGCATATAAAACACCTAAGATCAAGTTGACCCCCAGTCCTGCAAACGTAACAACCCATCCATATTTTCGCGAATGCATGATAATTCTCCTTGTGTGCCTGAAGCAAACCAGGTTGGCCTGGATGCTTAGGGCGATTCCTCGTGTGATAGTAGTTGAAAGTGGTAAACCATGAGCAGAATTATAACAAGGCAGTAGGTGTTTAATCAAGAAAGAGACATGCTATTGCCATAAAAATTCAATTTACCAGGAAAAATGTGCTAAGCAATTCAGTTATTTTCCGCAAAATGCCTATTTTTTGGTAGGACAGCATATAATAAGAGCGAATTAGCATTCTTATTGAAAATCTTATATATCCCTGGAGGAAGCATGAAGAAACGATCGAAAATTTTGTTGGTGATCTCAATTTCCCTTATCCTGGTCAGCATGCTGGTAGCTGGCGCTGTTCAAACAAGTTTTGGCAAAGTGGATGTTCAAGAAATATCCCTGGTGACCCAGGTAGGGACGCTGACCGGTTACCTCCTGGTGCCTGATACAGCCACGGTGGATAACCCCGCGCCAGCGATCGTCACCAGCCACGGTTACCTCAACAACCGCGAAATGCAGGATATCAATTACGTCGAGCTTTCTCGCCGCGGCTACGTAGTCTTCGCCATGAACGCCTACAAACACGGCGATTCCTCCGTACCCGAAGCCCGTTTCAACGACACGATCAGTGTCCAATCCGGTGGGATGGTGGACGCCGTGGAATACCTGGCTGGCCTGCCCTTCGTGGATGCTTACCAAATTGGTGTGACCGGTCATTCAATGGGCGGTGGCTATTCAATAACCACAGCCACCTATTACACTGGGCTCGAAAGGGAAGCCTTGAATAGTGGTGCCAGCGCCGACGAAGCCGGGGCACTGAACAAGGTGGCGGCAGCCCTACCGGTGGGCTCTTATCCCAGCGAACTGGCAGCGGGGACAGATCTAACCGGACAGAGTGGCTTTCTTTGTGACCTGGGGGTGATCGCCGGTACATTTGATGAATTCTTTGCCGCTGGTGGTAACCCAGCCAATGCCCTGCTTTCAAGCAACCTGACCCGCAACCTGCTGGCCGTTCAGACCGGCATCCAACAGCCTGGTGCCCTGGAAGCCGGAAAATTCTATACCAATTCAAGCAATGGCTTCAAACTGGCATTGTATAATCCCAAAGAAACCCATGCCCAGAACCACTTCTCGATCCCGACTGCCGGGCATGTCGTCGATTTCTTCCAAAAGACCCTGTCCGCCCCAAATGCCTTGCCGCCAACCAACCAGACCTGGTGGATAAAAGAGCTCTTCAACCTCGTGGGATTGGTGGGATTCTTCATGTTCCTGGTGCCATTCGCGGACTTGCTCTTGACCCTGCCATTCTTTGCTGACCTGCGCACAGCTGGGGTGCAAGCTACCCCGGCACTGCAGGCAGGCAAGCAGAAACGGCGCTTCATCACCTCGATCGTCCTCAATGTACTGCTTTGCACGATCCTTATCTTCCCCCTGATGATGGGCGGCTACCTCCTGCTGATCAGCAAAGCCCTGCCGCAGGACACCACCGGCGGCATCGGATTGTGGGCGTTGGGTTGCGCGCTGGTTGGTTTGTTGGCTTTGCGCATTGCTGCAGGCAAGTTCAAAGGTCGTTGTGCTGAGTTCGGGGTGAAAGTGTCCTGGAAGAAATTCTGGAAAACGCTCCTCCTGGCACTGATGATCATCAGTGGCGCGTATATTCTTTTATTCTTTGTCGATTATGTATACCAGGTGGACTTTCGCATCTGGTCGTTTGACCTGCGGGTCTTCAGCGCCAACAAGATCATCGTCGCGATCAAGTACCTGCCCTTCTATTTGTCCTACTTCATCGTCAGCAGCATCCTGGTCAGCCGCAACACCTTCGCCAACTGGAGCGAACGCAAGCAGACCTGGATGGCAGTGCTGTTCAATACTCTGACCCCGGCATTGTTTCTGCTTATATCCTTTTCACCCCTTTTATTCAGTGATTTCACATTCTGGAACATCGCCCTGGGTCAGGGAACACTGCTCTCGAGCGCCGGTGCGTTGGTACCAATATTGATGATCCCCTTCCTGCCGATCCTGGGTATCACAGCATATCTCAGCCTGAAACTGTACAAGTTGACCGGTCATATCTGGTTGGCAGCGATGGTAAATGCCCTGCTGGTAACAATGCTTACGGTGGCAAACACATCCTTCAGTTTTGCCTATTGATCTTTTCGAGATAAATTTTAAGGAAAGCTCCTGTCTTTGGCAGGAGCTTTCCTTTATAGGGATGGTTAATTCGGCACGACCATCTACCATCACATTTCAAGCCCTTCGGCAGGGCTTAGGGTCTATCACAGATTGCTCCGGGATGCACCACGCAACGATCTTGATGACCCATTGACCCTCCTGTACCAGGTAGATCTTGCCTGACAAATAGATATCTCGCTGGCAGGGACTATAATCTTACTTATCATACGCCATCATCAAAAAAGGAGATATCAATGGCAAAATTCTCGATCGAATCAAAATTAGGTGAACTGATGAAGAACCCACAATCAGCAGCAGTATTGGAAGAGTGCCTGCCTGGGATCTCAAAGAACAAACAACTTAAGATGGGGTTTGGCATGACTCTGAAGTTCATCGCAGGACTTCCCCAAGCCAACATTCCCAGGGAAAAGCTGGCAGAGATCGACGCCAAGTTAAAAGCGTTGCCTGAACATGGGGGGGCTCCAGTCGAGCCTGAAGCAAAAAAGGGAATTGCCCCGGTCAATGAACCAAAAAGGAATCCGAATAAAAGATTGGAAGGAAAAGTAGTGATCCTGACAGGGGTCAGCGCTGGGTTGGGCAAACAACTTGCTGTCTGCCTTGCAAGGGAAGGCGCAAAATTGGCGATCTGTGCCAGGCGAAAAGAGAAACTTGATTTAACCACTGAACTTTGTTTAAACGAAGGTGCTGAGGTATTGTCAATCCAGTGTGATGTGTCTGTTTATGAAGAGCTCAAGAACCTGGTTGATAAGACGGTTGAACGATTTGGAACAGTGGACATTTTGATCAATAATGCCAATTTCGAGGCAGATAGAATGCCCTTCATGGACCAGGGAATTGAGATGCTGGACCAGGCACTTCACACCGGTGTTTATGCCCACTGGCATTTGATGCAACTTTGTTATCCTTACTTAAAAGGCAAATCTTCATCGATCATTAATTTCACATCGGGAATGTACCAGGTGGGGTTAGAGCTATACGCATCCTATGCTGCAGACAAGGGAGCGATTCGGGCGCTTTCAATGGTTGTGGCACGGGAATGGGGCATCGATGGTATCCGTGTGAACACGATCAGCCCTGTTGCTCTTACCGACACAATCCTGGGGAAACTGGCACCCGAATACTCTGCCTGGGTCCAGGATATGATGTCGCACAACTCGATGGGCAGGGTCGGTGACCCGGCTGGTGACATTGCACCGGTAGTGATCTTCCTGGCTTCAGATGAAAGCCGCTGGATCACCGGGCAGAACATCAATGTGGATGGCGGGCAACCTGAGACAATCCACGTCTAGGTCAACAAGTGCAGAGATAAGGCTCTTGTCTTTAGTTCGATAATTGGGTCTGCCTGGTTAACGAAAACTTTCAATCTTGTGAATGCCAGGCAGACCCGGTTAACCAAAACAATTCAAGAATTCAGGTTTGAAAACAAAGATCGAATCGCAAGCTCTCGCTCCACCCTTCTTCATTACTCCCTTTATCAGGCAAGCTCTCTGATTTAAAGATATAATTTAATAAATAAAACTTGTTAGGAATTAACAGTGATCAAAGAAATATTTCCGGGTGATTTCAAAAGTCTCGAAAGGATCAGCAAGTTGGTGATCCGCGAGGCTGAGAAAGTAGGATTTAACCCGGAAGAAGTGTACAACATCCAGATCTCAGTAGATGAGGCGGTATCCAACATTATCGATCATGCATATGGATTGGATGTGTTGGGATATATTGAGATTTGGGTTGAAAGGTTGCATGATGGGATCAGGATCTCCATCCTTGATGATGGCGAGCCCTTTGACCCGGCCACCATACCGGATCCGGTTCTTGATAAGCCTCTGGAAGAACGGCGAGAACGTGGGCTGGGGCTTTACATTATGCGCAAGTTAATGGATGAAGTAGAGTACGACTTTTCAAATCCTTTCCAGAACAAATTGACTCTGATCAAGTACTGCTCCTGAGCGTGCATGACAGTCAGGATAACCCTTTGGACGATAATTCGAGTAATCATCTTCTGCTGATACGCCAGATCAATGAAAAACTTTTAACATTGACCGGCCTGGAGAGTATGACTTCCAAGGCAACAGCTCTGATCCAGGAGGCATTCGGATGCGAGTATGCTGCGTTGTTAATTAATGATCTGAACGGAAACCTAGGTTTTAGCGCGGCAAGCAGCAGGAACAAGCCACAATTGACATCAAGTGAATATTCCAGGATTAGTGAGGTGCTGCCGCCAGGTATCATACTTCCATTAAATATCGCTGAACAACAGATCGGCAGCCTGGTCATCCGGGAAAACGAAGGCCAACAACCGGATGTGTTGCTCCTGCAGGTGCTGGCAGATGCGATCGCCATCGCGGTTCAGCGTATCGCATTGTATGGCAGGGTAGCCAGGCGTTCAGAGTATCTTGCAGCGATTGCTGAGGTCAGCCGGGCAACCACTTCCATTTTGGACCTGGACCTTCTGCTAAAACGCATTGCTGAACTGATCCATGACCACTTTAAGATACCCTATGTTCATATATATCTGGTTCAGCCTGATAAAAATGAAATATTTTTCATGGCCGGGGCTGGCGAGCGGGCTGCTTATTATAAAGAAACCAATATCTCATTTAAAATCGATTCGGAAGAGGGGGTCATCGCCTGGGTGGCAAGGGAAAAGCAGGCGAAATGGATCAATGATGTTAGCCAGGTAAATAATTACATCCCGAGTCCACTTGCGAAGGAGACTCAAGGTAGTGAATTGGCATTACCGCTCCTGTTTGGAGACAACATCCTCGGAATTTTGGACCTGCAATCCCCGGTGCTGAATGCTTTTGAACCAACAGACATCGAAATTCTGGAAACGCTGGCTAAGAACATCGCTGTTTCCGTGCGTAACGCAAAACTTTACAACGCCGAGACCTGGCGCAGGAGGGTGGCTGAAAGCGTCAAAGATGTGGCAATTCAATTGGCACAGGCAAATGAGATAGAACAAATTCTATCTGTCATCCTGAAGGAGATCGCTGAGATCCTGCCAACAGATGGTTCAGCCATCTGGTTGACTGAAACGAATGAAACCCAAAGCCCTGACAGCCCGGAAAAAGCGGTCCTGGCAGCCTGCATGTGTCATGGTGAGGTCATGATTCATCAAAACAGCAGGATATATTCAGAAAAACCGACCTGGTTTTGGGATGAAGGCCTTCTCTCGGAACCTGTTATCCGCAAACCGGGAAGCATACAGGACAATTTTGAGCGATCGCTTGACCTGCCTGTTGGGCACTCAGCAATTGCAGCCTCAATCACAGCCGGGGAGCAGCTTTTGGGATTCTTGGTCCTTTACCATAAGCATGAAGGCAAGTTTGGTAACGAATCAATTAACGTTACAACATCTTTTTCCGGGTTTGCTGCGATTGCGATCGATAATTTCAGGCTCTTCCAGAATTCTCAAAAGCAGGCATGGATTTCAACTGTTTTGTTACAGGTGGCCAATGCCACGCAATCGCTCACATCGATCAGTGAACTGGCCGATACCGTGGTCAGGCTTACCCCTTTGCTCGCCGGGATTGAAGGCTGTGGATTGTTCCTGCGGGAAGACCACTCGGACCTCTTCCTCCTGCATGCAATATATGGATCATCATTTAATGACTGTCATGCGAACCTGCCGATGGCGATCGAGCATGCTCCTGCGTTCGACAGGATGATCCACCAAACAGAAGCTTTATTAATCACCGACCCATTGGGTGAATTAATGCTGGAAGAAGAAATCTGTGCGGGGTTGACCAATAAAACCGTGGTCCTGCTGCCACTGATAACCCATGGAGAGCTGCTGGGTGCATTTCTGGTGGTCAAAGATCATCCATTCACCGCCAATAATTCAGAGATTATGAGCGATGAAACGATGATGATCATCCAGGGGATCTCGCAGCTGAGCGCTACGGCTGCTGAAAATATTCGTCTCTCAGAAGCCCGGCAGGAGGAAGCTTATGCCTCAACGATCCTGCTGCAGGTTGCCCAAGAGATCGTGAGTAACAATCAGCTGGAAGACATCCTGGAATCCATCGTCAATCTCTTACCTCTTATCGTCGGGATCGATAGCTGTGTGATCTACCAGGTCGACCAGCTAGCAAACACGATTCGTCCCCAATACTTCCATACTAACAAACCAGTTGCCTTACTCAACGAGGCTCTCGATGAAACCACATATGAGATCGGCGACTTTCCTCTGATAGATGAGATCATGATCAACAACCAGGCGATCATACAACCAATCACAACTCCTTTATCCCTGGAGGACTGGGACCTGATCATCCCCGATGGGGAAGGAAAAGAAAAGGATGACCTTCTCAATACCAAATCCGGGATCATTATTGGGATCCCATTCATGGTCAACAACGAACTTGTCGGCGCACTGGTCACGCAGGAGGAGTCATTCAGGCCAAATCGGAAACGGCGGTTTGAATTAATCAATGGGATTGCCCAACAGGCGATCCTGGCGATCCAGAATGACCTTTTCACCAAGGCACAACTGGCCAACGAGCGCCTGAACCGTGAATTCCAACTGGCGCGGGAGATCCAGAAGACTTTTTTACCGGAAGTATTACCCCCAGTCAAGGGATACGAGATCGATGTCCTATGGAAGACAGCGAGACAGGTCGGCGGTGATTTTTACGACATATTCCAGGTAGCACCTGAACAATACGCACTGTTGATCGCTGATGTATCTGACAAGGGGTTGGCAGCCTCTCTCTACATGGCTGTGGCAAGAACCATGTTGCGAGGTGTTGCAGACGTAAAGCTGACTACATCAAGGACTCTTGAAAAACTTAATGAACTGCTTTTGGGAAACTCGCAAAAGGGTCTTTTTGTAACGATCTTTTATGGGATCCTGGACTCAAAAAGCGGGAACTTGCGCTACACCAACGCAGGGCATAATCCGCCATATATCATGCGCCAGGGTACAAACCAATTGATCGCTCTTGCACAAAGGCAGATCGCGATCGGGGCAATGCCTGACATCAAACTCGCAGAAAAGGAAGTTACTCTATTGCCGGGAGATTACCTGGTCATGCACACTGATGGTGTCACTGAGACCTTCAGTCAGGATGGACAGCTTTTTGGCGAGGTCCGCTATCAGGAAGCCCTGGCGAAATGCATTGGTTTGGAACCCCGCCAATTACTGGTCAGGATCGACGTGGAACTAACCAGGTTCAGTGAAACCGATACCTTGAGCGATGATACAACAATGATGGCGATCCGCAGGATTGCTTAATGGCACAACAAAATAGGGATAGTCAAATTCCTTAAGAGGGGGTCTACGGTTGATCCAAAAAGGGAAGTAACGAAAGCAGATGACTTATACCCCCCCAGGAAAAGGCAATTAATATCAAGCTGGTTGATCAGATCAAAGATCTGGTCTGCAACTTTGCCCTGTTTTAAGTAGTATTCAAAGTCAATTCCCAGCTTTTTCAGGTAAGTTCGGGCGCTGGCAACTGCTGCAGGAAGATCCGGGGAGCCATCATCGACGGTCACGACATGCAAGCGGTTATTCCAACGGGCAGCCAAATAACTGGCGATGTAGAGAGCTTCCTTGCTTTGAGTGCTTCCATCAAAGGCTAGTAGGCATTTATCCATGGCAGTAATCTCCTTACCTACCACAAGGATGGGTTTGTTGATCTTGCTGGCTATGGAAATAAAGCCGGAACTGAAGCGATCAAAGACACTGGCGGATGGGGGATACATAAGCCTTAGGACAAGAAGATCTGTCAACCTGGCATGAGAGAGAATGATTGGGGTTATTTCACCTGAGGATATGAATATTTTACCCGGATCGCTGGAAGGTGCGATGGCAGCTGAAAAACGCTCCTCAAGTGCAGTGCGCTGCGCTTCCGAGACCTGGTCTTCGGATGTAATGTGCAAACCCCAGATCCTGCCACCGACCAGGTTACGAAAGATCACAGCCTGGTCGAGCCCAGACCATCCCTCTTCCTGTCCATTGATGGCGACAAGGATATCTTGAAACAGGGCGTCCTCAGGTGGAAAAAGGGTTTTTGGGGAGCCCTCGACGTTTGAACTCCCGCCAGTCAGCGGTCGGGCGAGTATTGAATCAACCTGCTGTACTGCACGATTTTCCAAGGCGGGCAGTCTTTTGCCTTCCTGCAATGCCAGGTCACCGGCAGCGACATCTGTACGCACAGGTAGTGCATATTCTTCCTGCAGACGGGATTGGTGATCCAGAACCCAAAGATAGAGGTCTGTTTCGCTACTATCAGGAAATTCACGCATAACACCCAGGTCACGTAACAACCCGACAACTGGCTGATAGACAGTAACATACCAGTGTTCAACGGCTTCAGCATATGGGGGTTCATGTGATTGTTCTATTCCCATATAGTAGCGATGAACATTGATGTGTTCCTTGAGTAATCCATAAAGTACTGTCGAGGTCAACTTGAGGTTCACTCCAGGAAGGATGTCATCGATGCCTGTGTCCTTCAGGAAATCCAGGTATTCCTGTTCAATGATCAATTGGGATGGGGTCATACCAGGAGTAAATGTGCCCTTGGTTTTAAACTCAGTCACATAGGCTTCGATCTCTTCAAATCCCATTTGTTTGGCGATGGATACCCTGTGATTGCCATCGAGGACAAAATAAGCGTCACCAAGTTTGTAAACCGAGATGGGTGGCAGACCACCTGAGGACTTGCTGATCATGGCAGTCTTTACACCAGCCCACCGATGCATGTCATTATCCAGTAATGGCAGAAAATCGCGATCAAAATCCTGGTAACGCCCCACACTACCAACGATGTCCTTGACTGGGATATTCTGAAGGCCGCGATCAGCTTTGGTGGTGGCATACAATCGGTTTGATATCTCATCAAACCGCAGCAGGTCCAGGTTGCGTCCGGTCAAGCCAGACCAAAAACGGCGCAAGGCAGCATGTGAACGCTCGCGGCGAAAATCATCAAGGGCATCTTTGTAAGTTGAAAGATCAGTTACCATCAATTTTGATTTTATCATTATGCAAAGAATATTTTTTACATTTATAAGCAGAGAAAATTATCGCCAGTTACTCCGTGGCGGGTCTTAAGATAAACAAAGCAAAAATGGGAGAGAATTGGCTATAATGCAGCAGAAAAACTTAGTCAAGCCCTAAGCATTTTCAATTATGGCAAGCGTATTGTCGCATGATCAAGGTCTCTTCCATGCTATAATTTTGGGGTCAGAGATGAGATGAGATTATTAAACACAATTAACCTACCCGGCTGGCTAATTCTTTACCTGGCCGTTATGATTGCAGGGCTGTGGATAGCACTGATCTATTGGACAGTAAGTGATATCAGGAAACGAAGCAGAGCATGGGTTGCGTTACTATTCAGTTGCCTATTGGTTTTGATTTTCTTTGTGCCCGGGCTATTGATCTACCTGTCAATTCGTCCCAGGCAGACATTGGATGAAATCTTCATATCAAGTGTGAAGGAAGAGTTACTATTCAAAGAAATAGGTAGTGAGAAACACTGTACCCAGTGTGATCAGGTTTTACAGGATGACTGGAAGGTCTGCGTGACCTGTCATAAGCAGGTGCGCAAGGACTGCTTGAAATGTGGTAAGTTGATCGACCTGGATTGGGAACTTTGTCCATATTGTGGAAATGAGAACCTGATCAAGTTCGACGACCTCGCCATTGCGAAGAATAAAAAATAACTTGTAGGTACTTTTATCATGCCAATTGTCACAAAAGAAAATGCCAAGCCAATCGACTACCTGATCCTGGGACATGTCACCCAGGATCTGACAGATTCTGGTCCGCGTTTGGGTGGGACCGTGGCTTATTCGGGTTTAACAGCCAACCGGTTGGGAAAAAGAGTGGGCATTGTTAGCAGTTTCAACCCTGAGATCGACCTCAGTGCCATTGACTGCCTTCAGGTTTGCAACAAAGCATCCCAATACTCTACAACCTTTAAAAATATCCATACACCAAACGGTCGAATCCAATATTTATACGATACAGCAAATTGCATCTCGATGAATGATATTCCACCAGCATGGATGAATGCTGAAATCATCCATATCGGTCCTGTGATTAACGAAATTGACATGAGCTTTCTTGAACAACTTCCGGATGATTCTTTCTTCATGACCCCGCAGGGTTTTTTGCGCAGTGCTGATCATGAAGGTAGAGTCCACCCCAAGACGTGGGACATTCCCGACTCGATCACGCACAAAGCAAAAGCGATCGTTATCAGTAATGAGGATGTGCAAAACGATGAGGTACTTATTGAAAAACTTGCTGACCTATGCAAAATACTGGTGGTGACAGAAAATGAACACGGCGCTCGCATCTATTGGCATGGTGACATGCATCGATTTACCGCACCAGATATGCCTTATGTTGAGGATACTGGCGCTGGGGATATTTTTGGAGCTGCTTTTTTCTGCAGGCTCAACAGCACACGGGACCCATGGGAGGCTACCCGCTTTGCGATCCATCTGTCTTCAATTTCCGTAACAAAGCGCTATTTCGAAAGCATACCTGATGAAAACTCGGTCAATGAGGCGTTGACCGATATTATTGGTTAAAGGTAAAGTATGAGATTAGGTAAAATCTATACAATCGTTAACCAGAAAGGCGGGGTGGGAAAGACCACTACGGCAATCAACCTTGGGGCATATATCGGCAAATTCGGTCAGAAAGTGCTCCTGGTTGATATGGACCCCCAGGCCAACGCCACATCATGCCTCGGTGTTGACAAGAACACGATCACAGCAGGAACATATGAGGTATTGGTGGGTTCAGTTAACCCGCTGGATCATATTTTACATAATCCACGTTTTAAGATGTCTTTGCTCCCGTCTTCACCTTCGCTTTCCGGCGCTGAGGTCGAACTGGTAGGTTACGAGAACCGTCATGCCGTACTCAAAGAGGAAATCGAGAAAATTAAAGAGCGATATGATTATATTTTAATCGACTGTCCGCCTTCTTTGGGATTATTGACGTTAAATGGACTGATCGCCGCCGAAGACGGTGTGATCATCCCGGTGCAATGTGAATACCTTGCCCTGGAAGGGTTGGGACAATTGACCCAAACGCTAAACCGGGTCAGGCAGTCTTTTTCCCCCCAGCTGAAGATCCGTGGAGTTTTATTGACCATGTTTGACAGCCGAACCAACCTTGCTGGAGATGTGGTCCGTGAAGTTAGAAGGTTCTTTGGCGGAAATGTGTTCAAGACGATCATCCCCCGGAGCATCAGGCTGGCAGAAACGCCATCTTTTGGAATGCCAATTTCACTTTATTCACCTGAGTCAACCGGTGCTCAAGCTTATGCCGCGCTAGCCCAGGAATTACTAATTTCGGATGGGGTTAATCTCCCTGTCTTACAGGAGTAACTATGGCTCGAAGACCAGGACTTGGAAAAGGATTGGACGCATTGATCCCTGGAGGATTCCAGGCGACCCAAAACAGTATCTCAAAGGAAAACATCCAACAAATTGCGATCGAACTTATCTCACCCAACCCAAGGCAACCGAGAGCTGATTTTGACAGTGCTGAGTTAACAGAATTGTCTGCATCCATTAAAACACACGGCATTTTGCAGCCCCTGATCATCAGCCCGATCGACAATAGCGGCTATTACAACCTGATCGCAGGCGAAAGGCGCCTAAGAGCTGCCCAGTTAGCCGGGTTGAGCAGCGTGCCAGCAATCCTGCGAACTGTTAATGAACAGGAGCAACTTGAGATTGCCTTAATCGAAAATATTCAACGGAAAGATCTGAATCCGCTGGAGCAGGCTATGGGATATAAACAGCTTATGGATGATTTTTCACTTACCCATGATGACATAAGCAAGCAAGTTGGTAAAAGTCGAACTGCCATTACCAACACAATGCGCCTTTTAAACCTGGCTGATGAGGTCAAAAAAGCACTCCTGCAAGGGGATATCTCAGAAGGTCATGCCAGGAGCCTTTTAGGGTTAAATACCAGCAAAGCCCAGGCTGCAGCACTGGATACAATCCGGGGGTTGGGATTAAATGTCAGGCAAACTGAGAACCTGGTGTCCAAATTGAATGGCAGGAAACCGGATGAGGGCACACCAAAAACCAAACCGGCAGAGGTCATTGACCTTGAAGACCGTTTGAGGAGGCACTTCAAGACCAAAGTGAACCTGAACTCAGGGAAAAATGGGGGAACCATTACGATATTTTTCTTCTCAGATGAAGAGTTGAACGCAATCCTCGACCAGATTTTCTAGGATTTGCATGCTTATTCTTTATAATGCTAACATATATACGCATTCTGCAGGTTTTAATAAAGCAACTGCTATGTGTATTGATGGGCAGAAAATCGTTGCAGTTGGATCTGATCATGAGATTTTAGATCAATTTCGCTCACAATCAGAATGTATTGATCTTCGCAGAAAAACGATTTGGCCTGGGTTATGTGATGCACATCTCCATTTACAATACCTATCCGAGAGTCTCCAGGCCATTGACTGTGAGACGGAGACAAAAGCAGAATGCCTCAAGCGTGTCAGAGAACGATCAAAACAAATATCGGGAAGTGAGTGGATCAAAGGTCATGGGTGGAACCAGAACGTCTGGGAAAATGCAGAATATGGCAATACAACTGAGCTGGATGCCGTGGCAGACGGAAAACCGGTTTTCCTGACATCCAAATCGCTGCATGCTGCGTGGGCAAACAGTACGGCGTTAAGACTGGCCGGAATCACTCGATCCATTTCTAACCCGGATGGCGGGATCATCATGCGGGATCCAGATGGCGAACCCAACGGGATTCTGCTCGAATCTGCAACCAGACTGGTCAGTGAAATCATCCCCCCCACTACTGATGAACAACTTATGCGTCAGCTCAAGGAAACCCAAGCCCACCTCTGGAGAATGGGAATCACTGCAGTACATGATTTTGATGGATTCAGGGTCTACAAAGCGCTTGAGCAGTTAAATCTTAACGGCGACCTGAAACTTAGTGTTCTAAAGAACTTGCCGGTCGATATGCTCAGCGAATTGGATGGCTTGAAGTTAAGAACCGGTATGGGTGATAATCGACTGAAATTGGGTCATCTAAAAATGTTCGCTGATGGGGCATTAGGACCATTGACAGCTGCGATGTTCGAGCCTTATGAAGGAAGGGAAAACAGTGGTATCCTTTTGCTTTCAGAAGATGAGATCATCGAAACCGGGCTGGTTGCTGCAGAGAAAGGCTGGGGACTGACAATCCATGCGATAGGAGACCTTGCCAATCACACAGTGCTCACTGCATATACGAAATTGCACCAGTTTCTAAAAGACAGAGGGTTGAATAATTTCCGGAACCGTGTGGAACATGTACAGTGCATCAGACCAGAAGACCAGGCACTCTTCAAAATGACAGGAGCAACCGCTTCCGTGCAACCATTGCATGCCACATCAGATATGGATATTGCAGACCGCAACTGGGGCAACCGAAGTAAGAACGCCTATGTGTTTGCCGACTTGCAGAATCTGGGTATTTTGACCTTGTTTGGATCCGATGCGCCAGTTGAATCATGTAATCCTTTCTGGGGTCTACATGCCGCAGTCAACCGGAGACGAAAGGATGGAACACCCGGAGAGGCAGGTTGGCACTCGGAACAAAGGATATCCCTGGGAAAAGCAGTGGATGCCTATACAGTGAACCCGGCTGTCCAGGCGGGATGGGCAAGAAATATTGGGAGGATAAGCCCAGGTTTCTATGCTGATCTGATTGCATTGGAAGAAGATCCCTTTGTGTTGAACCCCCACGAAATTGCTGATCTTAAACCGGCCTGGACCATGGTTGATGGCAAATTTGTCTTCGGGGGTTAAACTCCTGTATTATCAGATAAGGCGTTGATTTAGGATTATTCTGGATACAAATAGTGATTATTCATTGTAAAATGGGACTCAAAGGACCTACTTCACCCGACATAATACGTAAGAACCTTCGAAGCGCAAGGATCTCTGCCAGGCGTAGTATGAAAGCTTGCGCCGACTTGTTGCACATTCCGTTGGACCGCTATGCCGCCTATGAAAGTGGGGCAATGGTGCCATCTCTGCCGGAATTGGAATGCTTGTCATATTTCTGTAAAGTTCCCTTCAGTGATATAGAGAGCGCTTTTGAGTCTCAAATACCGCTGCAAGTGAGCAAGCATTTTGAACAAAACCTTCCTCTGATCATATCAATTCGCCAGAAAATCATTGGGGCAAAGATTCGCTCGTTACGGGAGGCAAGACAGGTCTCACCTGCAGAGTTCGCCCTCAAGGCAGCATTTTCTGAAAGTGACCTGGAGGGTTATGAAACAGGCAAACAAGCAATCCGCTTGACCATCCTGTCAAGAATGTTGACGACACTTGGGGCAAGTTACGACGACCTGATGGGCGAATTGGGCATCATGAGCGAGTGGCAGGCAGAAATGAGTGAATTCAGGGAATTTTCCAGGTTGCCGGAACAAACCAGGATCGCTTGGTTGCCAAAGTGGTTAACCATCAAGGACAATGAAAATTACAACAGGGACAATGAAGATCTAATTGAGCTGGGCGATCCATTTACCGAGATAACATAGAGCACTTTACTTCGACCATAACAATTTATGTACAGAAACAACATAATTAAGCAACGCCAGGCAAAAATCAGTGACAGCGACCGTATCAAACAATTCCTTGATGAGGATGTGCTGGTCCATAAGCACCTGGATTGGAAAGAACCTCTGGCATGGATTGGAAGTGATGGTTTCCTGGTTGACGAGACGGATGACGAGATCAGTGGTGTTTTGGTCTGCACCCATGAAGAACACGGGGGAGCCTGGATCCGAATGTTCGCAGCTCCCAGGATGGCGCCTTTGGAGGTAACCTGGAAAAGGCTTTGGAAAAGTTACATTGACATAGCACAGACCCAACCTCTTGAGAATGTGGCGTCGCTATCATTTTCTAATTGGTATTGCACGCTGCTGGAAAACATCACATTCCGACACACACTGGACATTGTTTTTTTTGAACATAACGACCCCACCGCTCTGAAAATCTATCAGAGCCCAGGCATTTACGTCAGGGAAATGGAGTCAACTGACCTGGAAGTGGTTGAACAGATAGACCACAGTGCATTTTCCCACATGTGGCAGGTCTCACGACAGACTATTGAGGGCTTTTTGGGGGTCGATGGATACAGCAGCATAGCGATGATGAATGGACAAATCGTGGGCTACCAGGCATCATCGGTATTCTTGAATAAAGCGCACATTAACCGCATTGCCATTAACCCGCAGTTTCAAAACAAACATATCGGCACTACCCTGTTGGGTAGCCTATTTGAACACTTAACTCTAATGGGCGTAACTTCGATCAGCGTTAATACCCAATCGAACAATTCTGCTTCACTTGCTTTGTACCAGCGAAGTGGATTTAGGCTTCAAGATAACAAGATCCCTGTTCTTGAGCAGAATTTCAATCAATTGAGGACTCACCTGGCTCAGTTTGAAAGCTAAAAAGTGATCCTCAACAGGGAAAGGATCCAGACAATAAGGGGTGTCACCAGCATGGCGGGCAGAAAACTTCCAACCCTAATCTTTTTGACCTCAAGCAAGCTACTGATGGCAAGCCCCAACAGGATCAAGCCACCCACGGCAGACAATTCGTTAATCATCGCATCAGAGAATGCATTGCTCAAAATGCCAGCGAATAGGCTAATTGTTCCCTGGTAGAGCAACACGGAAAGCGCTGAAAAGATGACCCCCACACCTAAGGTAGAAGAAAAGACCATTGCAGCAAAACCATCCATGATCGATTTTACAATGAGAGTACTGGAATCACCAGTCAGACCGTCCTGAATGGAACCCATGATTGCCATCGGACCAATGCAAAAAAGCAAAGAGGCGGTAACAAAACCATCCACAAAAAGGGAGTTGGACGACTCTGGTTGGTACTTTTGCACCAGGTTTTTAATCTTTTCGCCTAGCACAGTCAGATGATCTTCCAGGCGCCACCATTCGCCAAGAATCACACCAATGATCATGCCACCCAAAGGAATGAGGGGATTAGACGTATTAATAAAAAGAGTAATGCCATATCCAAGTGTGAAAAGGCCTAAACCAGCCATGATTGTTTGCTGGAATTTCGGTGAAAGTCTTTTGCCTATCAATAATCCAAGAATTCCGCCTATAATCACAAGCGCAGAATTAATCAATGTACCTATCATGAAATCCTACAGCCCGCATGAACTTTTATCGGACAATTCAAGTAATTCCATCATAAAAATAAAATACGAAAGTCGGTTGAGGTAATTAATCAGCAATGGATCGAAATCTGGGGTATTGTTCTTCAGCGCAACTACCCGTCTTTCTGCCCGGCGGATGACTGTGCGAGCCAAAGCCAGCGCACCTTCCGCAATTCCTTGACCAGGAAAGATAAAGTGATCAGGTACCTTGACCAGACCGCTGTAAACAATGATCTGATCCTCAATCCAATTCAGTTTGTCGCGGAAGCTTCCGTTCTCGATTTGTAAATCAGGACCTTGCAAGGCCAGCTGTGCCATAAGTAAGTGCAGGTGTTGCTGGATCTTGTAGATGTTTTGTTTGTTCTGGTCCAAATTCGAACTGGCACGGGCAAAACCAAGAGCAGCAGAAGCCTCGTCGACAGATCCAATTGCTTCTATGCGGATATCATCCTTTGAAATCCCAATTTTATTGATCACATTGGTTAAGCTCTCATCATCCATGGTGATATCACTCTCCTGTAGTCACATTATTTGGATCGACCCGGGTTTCTTCTGCCAAAATGTACCAGGAATTAATGGTAAAGAAGCGATCATTGCGATCGTAAAAAGGTCCAAAACTGATACCCTTGATCTTGGTCGATACTAAATAGTTGTAAACCGGGGATAGCAACGGGAGTGATGGTAACTCCTCTTGAAAGATGACCTGGAAATTTCGATACAGCCTTACTCGATCTCCAAAATCCAATGAGATCCGTGCCTGCTCAAGGAACTCGCTGGCTGTCCGGTTATCCCACTGAGCATAATTTTGTCCTGCCTGGACCTGGGATTGTGCCCAAAAGGGGTATGGATCTGGATCCGGTGAACCTGACATGTCAATGTCGACAAGTGCAGCCTGGAAAGCTCTTGATTCGAGATCGGAAATCACAGCATCATAAGGTTTTATTACAAGGTCCACCTTCACGCCCAAATGAGTCCAGCCTTGCACAATATATGAGGCTACTTCCTTGTGTAGGTCTGTATCCGGGCATAACAATTCCAGTGACAATGGCGAACCTTCTTCGGTTACCAGATAAACCGGGTCATCACCTATTGTGTAACCAAGCCCTATAAGTTGCTGGCGGGCAATTTCAGGGGTAAATTCTACCCGGACAAGATCTGTAAAATAAGCCCAGTTACCAGGAAGGATCGGGCCATTTAACATAATTGCCTGGCCATTATAGACATTATCAATGATCGATTGGCGATCAATAGACTGCATCAGAGCTTTACGAAATTCAGGTTTTTGGAGAAACGATGCTTGAGGGTCGTTTAGATTCAAGTAAACTATGGACATGAGCGGTTCTGGAGCAGAATAAAGATTGGAGTCAGGATCCGCAAGTGCTTCAGATAAATTATCGAAAGAAATGGAAGAAATACCATCCACCTCACCGCTCTTATATGCAACCCAGGCATCATTTTCAGAAGGATAGTAACGAAAGACAATTTTTTCTAGAAATGGTCTACCAGCAAAGTAAGTTTCATTCGCGGTTAAGACAACGCCAATGATTTTTGAATCTTTAATTATCAATTCGTCAAATTTAAAAGGTCCACTTCCAACAGGAGCCAGGTTATAGGGGTGATCGATAATGCCATCCAGGGTAAGTCCTGAGAGGATGTGTTCAGGCAGGATTGCAAATGAGAGGTAATCAAGTAATGGAGCGAAAGCTTCAGGTAGGGCAAATTGAAGCTGATTCTCAGAAAGGACATTGATCGAGATCTCTGACCAAAACTCCCGCAAGTCAGCAGGGATCAGGGCGTTTTCGCTTTTCATCAGTCCAACAGTGAATGCAACATCAGAAGCAGTAACTGGTTGACCATCATGCCAGTAAATATTTGGCCGCAAAGTAAAGTTATAAAGCGAACCATCTTTGGAGATCCCCCAAGATTCTGCCAGGTCCGGTTGGGCATCGCCTGAGTTGTCAAATTTTACCAAACCACTAAAAATCAAACGGTCAACATCCTGATCGGGTTGGTTATATCGATCAAGGAAAGGATTGAGACGCTGAAAATTGCCAATCAGTGCTTCAGTATAGATTCCGCCACTCAGGGGCTGGGTAACGGTTGGAGTATTGGACAAGGGGCTACCTTGTTGAATTACCAATATTACACCCACTACCAGGCCAGTAATCAGAATTACTATCAACTGCCAGCGATATTTTTCCATAGATTAACCTTAAGGGGACAACTCCCTATATGGTGAGTTGTCCCCTGAATTGTAACCTTTTTCTTACCCAAAAATATAGGCTCAAAAGCCTGTATCAGGATATGATCACTGTAAATATGGTCAAAGCAACAAATGCTATCCCCAAACCAATAGTGATCCAGAACAACATCTTCTCAATGCCACGACGCTTTGAATATACGCCACCTGTATCGCCACCGCTTAAACCACCCAGACCAATTCCCTTGCTCTGCAGGATGATGCTGGCGACCAAAGCCACCGAAATAATAATTAATGCAATACTCAAATAGACATCCATACATACCTCCTTAATAATTACGAGCGTTCATTATACCTAATAGTTGCATAATAAGCCAATAATTTCTGATTAATGATTGTTAGCCACATAATAATTTCGGGGTTGGTGTAACATTCTTTCTGTAAAATACTGAACCTTAACAAAAGCGGTGAGTCAGTAGTATCCTAAAAAGATTACCACATCTGAATAGGAGAACGAGATGACTCACCAAGAAAATTATAACCTTTC
>Ga0209723_1000698_pt1 | contig 60046 bp, 66 predicted proteins | sample BiotimSIPDNA_2_FD_185750 | JGI IMG/M metagenome (GOLD analysis project Ga0209723, IMG submission 185750) | Anaerobic biogas reactor microbial communites from Washington, USA - Biogas_R2 time_0 SIP DNA (SPAdes) (version 2) | ecosystem: Engineered > Bioreactor > Anaerobic > Unclassified | place... | reverse complement strand
TTACAAACCCTACATTAGGAATGACTGCGCAAGCGAAGCAAATGTATGCAACTAATTTAGCAGCGAACGCTGCTTCTGCTGCTACCTCTGTGGCAGGAGGGTTGGGAACAGTTGCAGGAGGCGCTGCATCTCTGGCGGCGTTTGGCGCGTTAGCAGGTGGAACGATAGCTTTAGGTCCATTGGCACTAGGGGCTGCCGCTTTGTGGGGGACTAGTAAGTTAATGACATCCAACACTGTTAATGTGCTGACTGGCGGGAAATTTGGCGGTATGGATCCCAGGATATTCAAGCCTGTGCAGTATATCAAAGACCAAATAGAAGAAGAAAAGAACATTAAAAATTTTCTCAGTGAAAATGCTTATAAATTTATAAGCCACGACGCCTTAGACGGGCATCTAGGGTTTAATCTCGGTTTGAATAGTAAAAATATCATAGCTGACTCACTCAGGGGGATGGACAAAAAGGTCTTGATGCCAGACGATGATATACAATCTCTATTTTCAAGTTTTGTTAATTCTGGAATCATTCGTAACGTGACTGATTTTGAAAAGATGATGGACGACTTCGGGGAGAATCTAGAGTTTGTGAAAAAGGCTAAAGTAATTTTAGGTAAATCATCCGATGAGATTGCGGATTTAATGGCAGAATTCCAGAAGACAGGAATAGGTGTAAAGAATTTCGACGTTTTAGCTGCGGATTTGATGGGATACGCATCTATGCTTCAGATGGATGTTGACACTGTTGCTGCTTATGGGCTTGGAGCAACAATACAAAGAACTGCTGGAACCACGTTAGATGCTGGGAAGGTGTTTAAATCTTCTCTTATGGAGGCGGCGCTGGTTACTGATTTTTACGATACGTATAAAGACACAGACAAATTTAAGCTGTCTATGCAGTTTATCGAAAACCTTCCCGACAAAGAGAGGGGGGCCGCTGATGTTCTTTGGGGTGCTGTCTCATCAATGTTCAGCCCAGAGTCTTTTGCTACGAATGCTTCGGCAGCATTTTTGACTTATGCCCCTGATACAAAGTCCTTTATCATAGATCAGAACAAACTTAAAAAGTATAAAATGATGGCTGAGTCTGGGGAGTTGACAACAAACGCATTAGCCGGGGAAGGGGCTAGGTATCTAACTAACCTGATGACTTATGGAAGCCGTGAAGAATCAGACGCAGCTTCTCTTTGGAATAAGCATACGTATAATGCCCTTAGATCGATGGACGATCTTTCTTCTACGACAGAGCTTTTAAATGTGTTGAAAGACGCGGTAATAAATCAGAGCGGAGGGCGTATCGGTGATATCGGCGCTGTATCTCATATTTTTGGTATTGGAGACACAGACGTATCTAGATTTTTAACAGATATTCTTGAGCATGCAGACAATCTTAGTAAGGACGGTGTAAGTATAGAGGATAAACTAGAAGAGGTATCTAAAAATATACAGGATCAGACAGAGAAAGAAGTAGAGCGCTTGGATAACCTACATAAAAACTTCCACAAATCTACTCACATATTGGAACATATATTTGAATATACTGCTCAACCTATACTCAGGTTTTTTGAGAAATATATACTAAATAAGATAGGCATCTACGATAATCTTGATACTTTGTTCACCCCTGCAAAATATACAGATGAAGACGGAAACGTGATCGATATGAAGACAGGCGAGGCTGTGTCTGCGACTGAGGGACCTAAAAGGTCTCCGGAGGATTATACGGAAGAAGGCGTGTATGCTCCTTTATTGGAGAATTCTAATACCACTAGGATTCTCACTGAGCCTGGGATATTAGATAAACTTATTCCTTTCCTGACAGATAAATTTAAAAGAAAACAAGGTGCTACGGAGTTGTCTGACTTACAGCAATTGTCGCCGGACGGCACGTTAGGCAAGAATGCCGCGGATGTGTTGAATGATACTAATGACGTTGCTACAGTGGCTTTAAGAATAACTGAAAAGCACACAGAGATACTGCAGACATATATGAAGTCCTTAGAAAAAGATATTGCGTTAGTTGAGGGGCATTTAATGAGGGCCAACAATAATCCTGTTGCCATAGCTGCGCCGTCTGTGTCGGATGCGTACAAGGCGGGAAGATTCATCCGTTCGTCCTCTTATCCCACGTATGCTTAGTGTATAATGGAGGTAAGACATGCTTATAATAGACAGCAGTATAATGTCTCTCATAGAGGCCAATATACGCGAGGAATTAAAAACCCTTCAAGATATTTCCCTTTCTTTAAAGGAATGTGCTAAGAAGAGTTCGTTGGTGGGCGACACATATACAAAAGCACGGGCCGAGGTAGCTGTAGAGTACACTTCCTTGGTTGAGGAGCTGCAATTACATTTTAACGAACTGTCTAGTTATTATTCGCTGATAGAGTCGTATATGCATGCAGGGCCGTCTGCAGGGTATCAGGAGGACAGTATATGAAGGTATTAGAGGATTTATGTAAACATATAGAAGATGTCAGGTCAGGATTCGATACTGTTACAGGAACAGAGAGGTACCTGCTTCTCCACGCGTCTTTGTCTAAAATAGGAGAGTGCTTAACTTATATAAAGTATAATGAGGACTACATAGATCATATGGTATTTGTTGAGACGTTTAAACCGCTTTTAACTATTTAAATATTATATTGGTGTTTGGAGGATAAGTATGGCTACTGAAGTTCCTGTTAAAGAACTAACATACGTCAAATTTACTGTGCCGTTAAGTATAATGAGTAAGCCAAGTGCAACCAGTGCGATAAACCATGCTCCGCTCAAACTGGTTACTTTAGGCGCACCAAGATTGAAGTTAGCAGGTGTGAAGTTGTTAGCAACTGTTGGTGATTGGAGTAAAATATCTTATGATTATCAAGGTTCTAAATATACCGGGTATGTAAAGTCAAAATATTTAGAGGATGATACTGCCTATACGAAAAATATACTAGCAGAGATGACTAAATACGACCCTTATGACCCTGGAAATGTGGCCTTAGGTGATCCAACTAGGGTGTATGGGAATACTAATGAAAATATTGGCGTAGATTCTTCGGGTGCAGCTACAGTAACTTATTCGGAGGACGAAGATAAGTATGCTTTGCAGTATGTTACTAGTGTAAACGCCCCTGCTGTTGTCACTAAATTTACAAATCCGGCTAATTCTATAGGTGCTAACTATCCTGAATTTTCACCTGACCCTGACCCCAACGCGGAAGAGGAGTTTGTATCTCAGAGAGAGGATTACGATGCTCCTTTCAGCGTATTTGTTATACCTGGGTATACTCCTGCACGGATGACTATCTATACATATGTCGATAAAAGACAAGTAGCGCGCAGCTTTGAATTTTTAATAAGTCCTGTGAGTATGTCTGAAAGTAATTCTAGTAACGTTATCCCGGTAAGAACGGGGGCAGGTTTCTTTTTAGCACGCAGCGGTAACGAGTTGGGCCGATTAAATATAGGAGGGTATTTATTAGAAACACAGGACGTAGACGAAAGAAGGACGTTTCTTGAGGATTACTATAGAGCTTATCTTATAGATAAGGTTAATACTTTCAACTCCTACTTCAACGAATCAAGTCTGTTTTTAGAGCTGGAGGGTTATAGGTACAGGTGTGTCCTTTTAAACCTGGACCTTGCGAAGTCGTCAGAGTCTATGTTTTTATTCAGGTACAGTATGAACCTTTTAGTATTAGGTCAGGAGACGATGGGGGTTATAGGAGCTAAGTCTGGGCGTTATGCTAGACAGACAGCGGCTACTCAAAAGGTAGAAAGTGTAAACGGGGCAAGTATTATATTTAGTAAGGTTGATGCGTTATATTCGGCTGTTAATGAAGTACTTTCAAACAAGTAGGTGTTTAAATGGCTGTAACCTTAGAGGGTAATATAGACTATTTGATATTTTTCGATGACCAGCACATACAACGATTTGTCACGTCATTCAATGTTAATATGTCTGTTAACGGCGCTGTAGGCGAGGCTTCGATCGAGGTCATATATGCAGATGCTTTTTTAGATATAGAATACATGACTGATGTAAAGATATTTATAAAGAACGTATTTAACGGTAGATACCGAATGGTATTCGACGGACAGATACATAGTAGGCAAATAAGTATGTCTCCGTCTGGCCGCAGCATTACATTTTTTGCATATGATTATATGTATTGGTTACAAAAGCTACCTGTACCACTGTTCTTCGGGATAGGAGATCAGTTGATGAAAAATATACAACTTTCGTGGTTAGCTAAGGGAGTAGACGTCAGGGCAGTTTCGACCGTTCTAGCAGCTACAGATGTATCTTTAACAGGGAAGAATATGCGAGATATTTTAGAATCTATATTTGGATACGTTGACCTCGCATTAGCATACAGTGCTAATTATAGTGATCCGGATAAAAATAATATAGACAGATGGATAAATATAAAGTCTAAGATACGAGTGTTGTCTGACTTTGACCCTGATTTACGAGATAGAAGCATAATCAGTTTGTTTTATAAAGGTAATATAATGGAGAACGCTTATGTTCTTTTAAATAGTATAGCCGCCGGTGTTGGTTACGAGCTGTATCAGGATATAGATAGTATTATAAAGATTAAAGAACCTTTCTGGCATGATGGTATTATTAAGCCTTTTATATTGGATAAGAATATAATCACTGGTTTCGGCGAGCACACTAATTGGGACGCCAGGTGCACCAGAGTTTTAGCATTAGGCGGAGTCGAAGAGGCGATGGATCAATCTGTAGCAGCTGGATCTTACGCTAGAGACATGCTTGTTCCTGGAGTAGTGTACGTACAAGGAGACACAGAGTCGTACTTTGTAACTGGAGATGACCTATACAAGAATCCTAGCTATGGAGGTGTGCACGATGACTACGTCAGAGTAGATTTGCCTGACACTATAAGCGACGAAGAGGCTGCTATAAGAACTTCTGTTATAAATTACGCTATGGGGTTCAAATGGGGAAATATACGGTACGATCTAGGAGGCGGACATGGAGATAGAACACCCGAGAAAGACGGCACCCTAGATTGTTCTGGTTACGTATACCATTGTTACCGCAGGGCCGGCATGGATATAGGCAATCTAACGTCGTATGACTTCGCTAAAAAATACTTGAGAATAAGTGCGGACCAGCTCCTCCCAGGTGACCCTGTTTTTAATAACCCAGACTCACAGGGTTATGGGCACATAGGGATGTATGTAGGTAAGAGAGTTAAGGCTGACGGTACGGTTCAGTACGTACACACAGAATGTAACAGAATAAAGCTGGCTGACGGCACGGTCAAATTCCAAGGTGTACGGGATCTAATTTCCAGTACGATGGATGGTGACGGCAGATGGCTTGCGTTCGGTAATTTCTTCTATTCACGCTCTCAGGGATATGATGGGCATAGTGACATACATATTCCTACAGGTACTGGATTCCAGGAGAAGGTGCTACCATTAACGGACACTGAGAGGAAATACGGTATTAACTTGGTAGAGACGGCGCAGCCTTTAATACGTGTTGGGTGGTTATCAAGCGGCGGGGCTACGAGGGAAGAAGCTTTTGATCTCTTGAAGGATTACACACAGTATCTCCATACTACAATAAACGGTGCTTCTTCCGTCGCGTCTGTGACAACTTTGGCTGCTCCGTGGCTTCGGCCTGGATTTAATGTGTGGATCGACCCTGGAGGTATATCGAGGGTATATTATATTAATTCAGTGAGCCACCAAGGATCGGCAGGAGTAGTGCAGACGAGTCTCAACCTTAGTTATGGCAGATCCGAGGACGAGTACAAATACTTGTACGGTATAAATAAAGATAAGGCTGCAAATCCTTTCACAAAGGAGCGTCGTGTTACAGCTAAAGATTATTATAACAATGGGGAGCTTGACTTTATAACACCGGATAATATGAATGCTTTTAAGGAGTACGCATACAAAGTTAATATGTTATGCGATGGAAAGGGATCTATACCCGCCCACTTAAGTCCATACAGAGAGTGGTACGGAGACGCATTTATTAGAAGTAATGTAGACTTTCTTGATAGATGGGACTCTGATTTCAATTTGTTCGAGTTGTATTGTATAATAGCGGCTAACTACGGAGTTCAAGATGTAGCTAGCCTCCTGAAATAATTTGGAGGTATATAATGCATAGAGCAGACGGTATATACGAGGCAACTGCATATGTTATGTCTGGTGGAAGCGGGACTACTTGGGGACAGGTAACTAAAACGTCTACTGGTGTATACCCAAGGCGTCTTATAACTGTGGCTGTAGACCCCAAAGTTATACCTTACGGAAGTCTATTGACCATTGATTTCTTTCCAGGCAAGACGTTCGTGGCTGAGGATACTGGGGGAATGATACGAAGAACCCATCCAGACCCGAATGTAAAAGGATATATAGATGTATACTACGGCAATGACTATGAGACGCCTTCATACGGCAGCGAGGCTATGTCATTCGGCCGTAGGAAGGTTAAAGTCACTATCATAGGAGACGGAAAGCCAGGTTCTGGCGGAGGAGATGGAAGTACCACAGTTGCAAGGGAATACGATGAGAGTTCTTCTAGGGGAGCTTCCTTTGTCGACGCTATGCGCGACCTTGCTTCAGATAGCGGAGTTGCACCTTCCCCTATTCAGCTGGCGCCGGCTAACCAGATACCTACGGAGGGTGGAAGGTTTCCACTGTCTGGAAGTGTGAACGCTATTACGGTTGGAGAGAGGTACGTGTCTGAGTTTGCTCGTGTTGTAATCGACTATGATTTACAGAAGGCTGGACCTGGGGGTGCAAACGTTCCTCAAGTTATCAAAACAAGGGCTTTAAACTTGAGTAAACTTATTGCCGAGGCAGAGAAAGAAATACTATACAAGTACCCAAGCTCAAATGTTAATAAAGTATACTCGAGGTGATAGATATTGTTATCTCCATATTTGTCTTTAGTTTCCGCGCAGGAAGAGGCAGACCGAAAAGTTAACGATGTGCGAAAGAGATTCTTTACATCTGTTGAACTATGTAAAGTTCTTTCTGTAGATCTTACTTCGAAGACGGTATCAGCATTCTTCTTTAGTTCAGGTGCTACAAGAGATAGGGTTCCTTACTCGTATTCTAGTTATAACAGTGGCACAGGAATTATATCTGTCCCTACTACAGGTTCTATAGGAGTTGCGGCCTGGGATAGTAACGGAATACCGATTATAATAGCATTCACTGCTCCTGTTACTACAGATGAATTTAACAGGGTTACAAGAAATATACCCGCTCTAAAATCATCTAATATACCAGATTTATTAGAAGGAGAAGTATTAATTTCTTCGTCTGGACGCAGTTTTATGAAGTTTGATAGCCTTGGAGGAGTCAGACTATCTTCCTCTCTATTTGCCTCTATATACTTAGATGAAGACGGTAACGGAGTATTTGATTTGGAGAATGGAATACTGAACATTAACGGAACTATAGAGGAGAATTATACAGAAGAGTTCTTCCCGGTGTTAAAGGTTGTGAAAGGAAGGCACACATACACTCCTGTTCAGGGGGCTGGCGATAGTGTAGAATTATGTTATAGATTATCAGTTCTCAACCACGGCGTAGAGTCTTTTATAGGAGTAGATATGAGCGGAAACCTACACATAAAAGGCAAAATTATACCGTATGAATAGTATACATTGTATAGAAGGTAAAAGTAGTGTAAGGAGGTGTATACTTATATGTTTGGTGGAAATAGATTTGATGTTGAAAGTGAGAAAGAGCTTATAAAGAAGGCTCAAGCAGGCGATCTCCAAGCAAGGAGGCAGCTGCATATTGTGTATAAAGGACTCCTTGATTCTATAGTCTATCCAAGGTACAACTACAGTCCTCAGCCTGTAAGTGCTATACGCGCAGAGGCAGAAAAGCTGTTAGATAAATGCATTGATTCTTGGAATCCTTCTTTCGATAATAAACCCTCATCTTATATAAACGGATATATATCAAAGAAACTTCTACGATATGTGAACGAGAATAAGCAGCTTGTACGTACAACGGAGAGATATGCATGGAAAACAAATAAGTTCTCTGAGGTACTAACTGATCTACGAAACAAGCTTCGAAGAGAACCAAGTGATTTTGAATTGGTAAATGAAATGAATCAGAAGTTTCCCGAAGACAATATTGCTTTAAAGGATATAAGTAGATTACGTAATGAGCTGCGACCTACTACTTTATCTTCTGCTATAATAGGAGACGCCGGTGACGGGTCTTCTTTAACAGTTGGGGACCTTGCTTTCTCATCTACGGAAGATCCATTTAAACATTATTCGATGACGCTCAAAGCCAGAGAGCTGAACGATAAAATAGCACTGCTGCCAGAGCCTAATAAGACGATAATAAAGTATCATGTAGGCTTAGATGGATACCCTCAGCTCAGTTTGAGGGATATAGCAGTTAAACTGGGACTAAACAAATACAGGGTACAGAAAGTAATAGATGAGACAAAGGAAATGCTGCAATGAATAAACTTAACGAAGAGTTCGCTATTTTAGTCAAAAAGCTCAACAGGATACTTTATTATATTGGTAGGTTTGAGGGGGAGTCTGACCATTATCGCGGAACTCAGGATAGACTTAAGTCTGTGGCTGAAGAGGTTACGAGTTTACTAGAGTGTGAGGGTGTTAAACCCTCACACGATAACTTATTTTTTTTATACTCACTTTACAATGTTGATGGGGAGATAAGCAACAACACATTCGTGAAGCAGTATCTTAGATGGCGGCGAGATGACATACATGAAATTATTGAGAATATGATGGCCATAAACGATATAAGTTCTAATGGAGGGGACACATATGGGGCGTCACCACAAATTGCTGCAGACGTGCAATCATGAAATAATTGATAGAGTACAGGTATGTACTCTTATCACACTAGTGCGTGGAGTAGAGCACATTAATATTGACCCTATTCTAGATGTGTCTTCTGTTATGATGATAGAAAGTATCAAGAGACACGATAACGGAGCTGAAGTTATTGTATCCCCTGAGACGTATAATCTGTATGATGACAGTGTAATATGGTTGAGGAAATATTCGCCATTGGACACAGGCAAGTACAAAGTTCCTGATACAGGGGAGCAGTATACAGTGCATTTAAAATACAATCATACATCTTTTTCTAAGCATACTGGCTACAGTTGCCCTAGGTGTAGAGGTACTGGGTGGTACGTTTCGCCGCTGACTCAGGGTACAGGTGTAAGTACTGTTGAAGGCCCGATGCTAGTCGCGCAGGAATTTATAAAATGTCTGCTGACAACTCCGGGTACTGACTTTCTGGATGATTCTTATGGGGCAGGGTTAGCTGGTAAGTACAGTAATATAAATTACATGGATAAAAATTTAAGTGGAAATATAAGAGACGCTGTAAAGACAGCAGAGTTGCAGTGTATCCAGAACTCTAATTTATATACTAGGGATCTCGGAGAGATACTTGATCGTGCTATAATAGATAGTATAGAACCAAACTTAGACAACTCCTCTGTAAGTGTAGGGATAACCCTCTATACTTTAGAAGGTAGTAGGGCCAGGTTCAGCGTTAATATTTAACTTGTATAGGCGGTGTTAGGCAAATGGCGTTAACTGATTTTGAAGCTATTATAAAGACATACATAGAAGAGAGATTGAAGGAATCGTATCCTGAAATAGGTATGTCTGGAGAAGTATTGTCAGACCTCTATATAAACCCATTAGTTGAGATGAGTAAGCCTCTTATACTATGGTTGAATAAGGTAGACAGGATGCAGAGTCTGTTCAATTATGATTACATGACTAACAGAGAACTAGATATAATAGGAGAGGGTAATTACGGGGTTACAAGGATGCCTGGGTCTAGAGCTTCTGGATATGTCTTTGTCGAAGTAGAAGCAAGGTATGCTACAGACATAGATATTGTTACTATACCTGTAATAAGCGTAGAATCTAATAATGGTTTAAGATTCAGAAGTCGAATTGAAACAATAATAAAGTCTGAAGAGGACACAGTTGTAGGCATTTCTGGCACTGTAGTGCCCGGAGTTGTTAGCGACTATTTGAACGTATCGACAGGTAAGTATGAGTTTCCTGTATTCGTTGAGGCCGAGGATATAGGGGATGCCTATAATGTCGAAGAGAATGCTTTAAATAAATTTTCAATGGATTATCCATTCTTAACAGGTGTAGTTACAAATAGAGAAGCAATAAACAACGGTTCTGCTTTCGAATCTAATGCGGAATATGTCTCGCGTATTAGACAGGAACCGGTAGCGCGTGCTGTCGGCACAGCTACTTGGTATAAAAATTATATATTGAAGAATTTCCCTTCCGCTTGTGACGTATATGTTGCAGGGTACGGGGATCCCACAATGGACAGAGACAGAGTTGTATTTATAGAAGGCAGCAACTTCGTGGAGAAGAATATTGGCGGGAAGGTAGATATTTATATCACTGGTTCGGACATACAGGAGTATTCACAGACTTCTTATATATACTCAGACAGGGTTAGGCTGGAAAACCCACACATAGTAGATGAGGGTTCTGTTATTGTAAATAACATGACTAATCCGAACAGAAATAACTTTGGGATAGAGTTATTATACGAATTTCCAGAAGAAAAGAGAGGGTATTTAGATGTCAAGGTTAGCTCATTCGATCCGAATCTTTTGCCTGATGACGGAGACGAGCTTGAGGTTAGATATATAAGCTATCTTGACGATACTAACGATACAACTTATATTTATCTGCAAAGATTTTATTACAATTCTAATAGGATTAGGTTGAGCGGCTTACCGTTCAAAGGAATTGTATCTATAATAAATGATACCTCTGAAAAAACCATCGATTTAAATGCCCCTAGTGAGCCGTTCTCCATAGTGAGAGTACTACCAGTATCTAATATATCAGTTTGTCCCTCTCAAGATGAATGCGGGGCCGCTGAGGTGAAGCTAAGTATTTTGGACGCAATTCCTATAGCAAATTACTACTTAGGAGACGACATAGTAATTATAGATGGGAGTGGAGCTGGGCAGACCAGGAGGATAACAGAGTTCTCTAGTACCACACTGATAGCTACTGTCGATAGTGCTTGGGATAATCCGCCAAGCGAAGGTAGCACATACCGTATTGTATGCCGTACCAATAAAGCAGAAAACAGCGCCAAAGACACAATAGACATTATTTTAGATATGTCCTCTTTTTCTCCTGGGATGAGTGAACCTAATTTTTCCCCTGATGATCTTATTACGTTAAACTACACATATAACAAATTAGTGGCAGATTTACAGTTTGACAACGACGTTAAAGAGATACGAGCTATAGGGGCTGATGTATTAGCTCGAGAAGGGACACCTAATTACATTTATTTTGCTTTTAAGATTAAATGTAAATACGGCAGGAGATTAACTAATGATCAGAAGCTTATTATGCAGTCTGTTATAGAACAAGACATGTTGAGTCATGTATTCAACTCAGAAATACAGTTGTCGGATTTAATAAGTGAGTTGTATCTCACCCCTGAAGTAGAGGCTTTCATGGATTATATTATCATGCCCCCTGTATTTTTCAGTTCTCCTGAGATTGAAAGTTTCACGGATGAAGAGTTGTCGTCTCTTACAGGGCCAGATTATTGTATGTCTAATATAGTGTTTAGTGGGGTGGATTTTCCTGTGTTGGCTAGGTGCGTTATAAACGACGCAGATTAACTAAGAGGATAGAAAATAATGATAACAAACGACAAGTTAGTCTTAGAACTTAAAAACAGATTGCCAGACTTCTACGGAGAGTACCTATATGACCATGCTTTTATAGAGGAGTTGTTTGATGCGTATGCAGCTGCTATAAATGTGGTAAATAGACATGCGCAGTATATAGCAAACAACACCTCTATTTCTACAGCTGAGATATTTAAACCGTCATCAATAAGACCTTTAAGACTTAAGGATTCATTGTACGATGTTTTGGACGTGGCAGATATGTTTGACGAGAAGCATCAATCAGAGGGCATACGCTGGTTCGACAATGCTACTTCAGTTTTTAAGAAGGTGGAGTTCCTCGATTCAATGGGTCTTTATGAGGTGATAACAGACGTAAACTCAGCGGACACAAACGAATTTGTAATAGGATTCAATATAAGAAAAGACTTCTCTGGGCTGGCCGGTAACTATGCACCACTAGAGGATTATGTGTACAGAAATTACAAGTTATACTTGTTTAACCAGTTAGCAAAGGTACCTCATAATAGATCATCTAGAGTAGTCCTATTAGAGGACATAAAAGCGAATGACCACAAATTAGACCACCAATGGGGTATCTTTTTTCCTACTATATACAGCATGTTCTTAACTAGAAACGAATATCGCGATATGTTGGCTGTCATGCTTAAGTATGACTCAAGTATCTCGTCTGTGAATGAGATTATGAGGTCTATTAATGTTCCTACTTCTGCAACTATAAGAGATAAATATTCTAGGAAGAATATACCTAGGTCATTACTGAATAAATTCGACAAGGATTTGGGGCCTTTTGACTTTGTTTTCAAATTACCCTCTTCTTATATTAATGCTATACAGTACGGTTCTGATCAGTACCGTAATGCTTCTATAAACATAGATGATTATGGCCCCAAAGATATAAATTATCTTTATCACAGTACTGAGCAGGCTTCTATAGATACAAACACAGGGCGAATTATAAATGTATTTAATTTTATAAATATGATAAAACCTAAGCATACGAATTTCTTACTTGAAGGCACTTTACAGATAAGCGACTTATTCACATTTAGTGATATAATAAATATTGAAAGCCTCCGCAACAAAATGAAGATATATGATAGCTGGTCTAATGAGGCTATATACGGATTTATTGACTACGGATCCGTTACATACAGAGGGATCGGTATTTACGATGAACCTGCTGTTACCACTAAACTATACGTACCAGATATATGCGTTGCTGATGAGGATGACGTTAAACTCGCCAGTGCGGTGGGTATAGCCAGTACTTCTAGTATAGATACTGATGTAAGACTTACCATAACCCCACAGTGGCATTTTATAGGTGCAAATTTCCCTGCATATATTTAAGTTGAATAGGAGGTAGTTAAATGGCTTATGATGATAAAACTTTGGTGAGGGACGGCTCCGGTTTATCACCAGCACCGCAGTATTTCAACCCTGACGAGGATGCGTATGAGCCGCTGTTCGGCAGAAACAACGCTGCGCGAGCAGAGTTATACGACGAAAATGGAGATCCGATAAATATAACAGGTCTTTTAGACGGTGTAAGTACTGCCTTGAACACACTCGCGGGTACGATAGAAGATATAGTAGGAGATGCAGTGGCCTCCCCTGACAGCAACACTGTCTTAGCGAGGTTGAAGAGTCTGGAAGACAATTTGGGTAATATTATAACAGGAAATACTGTTATTGTTTCAAGGGTATACGGTGACGTTGTGGACGAGCAGCGTACTGAGTCTGATGCTGTAAGTGATGTTATCACGTTTTCAGACGATATTTTTTCAATAGAAATATATCACGAAGAAGCTACATGGCAGGATTTTATAGTAAACGGTATTTCGCTTAAAGTACCAAGAGGAGGATATCGCACTCTAGTAGGTGGCACGGCAGGTAAATTAGTGACCATACCCCCAGGAATAAGCTGCCTGGTTAGCCGTCTTATATAATACAGAACATTGTTGACTTAGATAATCACAGAGTGTAAGCTAACTGTAGACTATAGTAAGGAGTGAGATCTTTGAGTAATCGTATTACCACTAACATTTCTGTAACAAGAGGCGATGTTAAGCCTAAGATTAGATACGTTGTCGGCGACAACGCGGCTCCTATAAAGGGATTTGTCTCCATAAGACTACGCGACAGGGAAGGTAATATATTAAACTCTGAAAACCATAACCAAATAGTATATATAGGCAGGCATCATTTAGCCAGGATTGTATTCAATGATAACAACGTAGCACCGGGTACTGTATATGCAGATACTTTAAAAGTGGCAGGAGGAGCTGTGCAAGGTGAGGATCACTTTAATCCCGATCCGCCGGATATGACAGATGAGGGCTTATTCGAGACGGACCCATCAAAGATAAAGGCGTTCGGGTTTGATGATGTAAGTTTTTCAGCTACGTCGCCTACCGAGACCCCTGTGGTAACACTATCAAAAACCTTAGTAAGTACCGACGTAAAAATGCTTATAAACGAATTAGGAGTATTTTTTGGCTCCTCGGGTCCGATGCTGGCACATTATACCTGTTCTACACTGGATCTACGCGAAGACGCAGGAACTAGTTTAGAGGTTGTATGGGAATTTATGTTGTAAGATGTATTCAAGAGGGCGGTGATGGGGTTGTTTTTAACAGAATGGACTGACCCTGTAATAACAGATTTCATAGATAAGAATAAGGCGCTTCACGTTACAGAACTTCGAAATGCCGCAAACATGTTAGAGGTTAAGTCCCATGATATATTCACTCGTATTGGTTTTGGGCTAGTATCTCGTCCAACAGTAGAAATAGATGCTGTGGATAAATTCAAGTTACATATAGGATCTTTCAAGGTTTATTTTCCCGATGGAAGTTATCGAGACTTTGACCCTATGTCTATAGGGTTCCACGGTGTATCTGTATCCCCGTTTACAAACGAGAGATATACATCTGTAAACAATGTAATAAATCTGAGCACGGTGCCAATAACCAGCAGTACCGGTGTAATAACAGCCGACAATATAGAAGCTAAGAAGTTCCCGGGGTATGAACCTATAACTATTATAGACGCCAATCCGACTTCCGGTAAGATTCAGTTAGACTTGGCGGCAGACCAAGAGGTTGCAGTTACTTATAACAGCGGCATGAAGAGGTACGACGTTTTGTACGTTGATGTCCAGGGCAACGTGGTTATTCTACGTGGTATTCCTTCTTATCTTACTCCAGCTAAACAGATAATACCGGACGGGGCTGTAGAAGTACTGACAGTATTGATACGACCTAAGCCACTTGTTGTAGGTATAGAACTCGTCGATATTTCCATGCCATATTTTAGTCAAGCGTCAGATTCAGGTGGAAGTCTTCTGATAAAGGGGGAAGGAGCATTACCAACGACAGGGTGGACTACTGTCGGTGGAAGCTATCCTAAGCGCTTTTCTTTCAGCGGAGCAAATATATCGGAGGATGATGTAGTTCACGTCTATATAGATAAAGATGCCCATGATATCGCAGATGATGCAGAGTTGTGCCAAACTAATGAAAGCTATAGTGGCGGTATTTACTTTTACGCCAAAAATGTACCTACTCAAGTAATAACATTTAGTTACATAGTGTTTAAGTAGGTCTGGAGGTAATTAATAGTGGCAAGAGGAAGCGTTAATACAGGATATACTAAGCAACAAGGAGGCATTAACTTAACGACCTCCTTGATAGAAGCGTACAGAGTTGCTGGTGGGCACAATGTAACAGCAGGAGATTTTGTGGAGTTTCTTAGAGTAGAGGAGGCAGGGTTGTACATAGACCAGTCCTCCCCGATAAACTTAGGAGAAACTGTTGACTTCCGCAACTCGGCTTTTGCCGCCTTAGACGACAGCACTTTTATTTTAGCAGAGGCAAAGGATTATATACTTACCGCACAGGTTTTTAAGATAGAAAACGGGGATCTACGCAGCGGACCAAAAACACAAATAGAGAACTACGCGGACGGAGGTTATTTCACCCCTGGTTTGCCGTGGATAGGTGCGATGTCATCCTCTGTCGCGATCGTAGGATTTTACAAAGAAGGGACTTTTTTAGGGCAGACAGGTGCTGACAACACCTATGTTGCGTCGCTGTCGATAGACGACGTTAATATAACTGTTGGAGCAATTATTGGATACGGGGGACGTGGTTTCGGTTTTGAGGGGTATCGCAACCCAGTACAGTTTATAAAGATAACAGACACCAGATTCGTACTAAGTGGTGTCAAACATAACATGGTGTTCCCTGGCGCTAGGTTTTACTACACTTTGTATTCATTCAAGCTTCTCGCCAACGGACAGCCATCTCTAGATTCTGAGCTCTTATTCTCGAGTTCATCTCATAGAGGGACTACAGTGTACGGACACGCACAGAAATTGAATAATACAAATATCCTGTGCGCATTCAGTGTAATACAATACAACGCTTCCACTGACACATCAACTAAAAAAGATTTCGCAGGCACGGTATACATGGATTCATCTGGACGTTTAGCAAGTAGACAAACTATTGTGGTAGACAACAATTCTAATGAAGTGGGGCCTGTTGTCACTATGGTATTTCCGAATAACAACGCGTTAGTTATCCATACATACGAGAGAAGTCTTAACATGGAAGATAGCCCGAAGAAAATAAAATTTGACTTCATCTCTATAAATCCAGTTACGTTTGTAATATCGTTGTCGGCCAGAAAAACAAGTTATTTTTCCTACAGAATAGACGGCACTGTTCATCCTAATAAGTTCGTTCAGTGTGGTATAGACAGTTTTCTAGGCTTCATACCTGCAGCCAATAAAATTATAAAGTTTTCAGTTTCATTTAGCGCTAGAGAGGTGTACTTTGCAGACCCGTTCAGCTCTTTGGAAGGGGATGTCCCGCAAGGTAAGATGGGCACACTCGCTCAGTGGGCAGGAAATGAGTTTGTGTCGCTTGTACAATTTCTTTCTTCGTCTTTTACATCTACACAGATCACATTACTTGATATAAACACTTCCGACCACATTAAGAGAAGTACTGAGAAAGGAAGTATAATAGGTGTTGCTAAGGAGTCAGGCATGGAGCATCAGGTTATAGACATATACACGCTATAATATGTGAAATGTAATACTATATTAATAGAACGCAGCTTATTAGAAATTAAGCTGCGTTTATTTTAATAAAGAGCTCTTTCGTCGGTTATTATAGTCTATAGATAACAATACAGGAGTATTAATACTTAGATGGTGACAACTGCGATGCTGTATTATACTTTAAGTAGCGAATTTTTACAGTTCAAGGAGTGTGCTGCACAATGGCTTATATTTTTGAACATGGGGCTGGTACAGAAGCGGACCCGTATCAGATTTGGAATGCAGATGACTTAAATGGCGTCAGGGATTATTTAACTGCGTGGTTTATACAGAAAGAAGACGTAGATTTTTCAACTCTTTCTGAGTGGAGCCCGATAGACGGGTTTAAAGGCGAGTATAATGGAAATGATTTCGTAATAGAAAATGTTAATGCGCCTATCTTTGCTTCTATAAGTGCAGGATCAATGCTGTATAAAATGACACTTGTGGACGTTAATATAGGAAATTATTTTGGCGACGAGGATAATCATATTAGCGGAGACGGGTACAGGTTAGGATCTTTAGTGAACATAAACTGGGGAGGGACAGTAGATAGTTGCTCCTGCGTCGGGGTAATAAATATTAAAGCAGTTACAGTTGGTGGACTTATAGGAATGGTCACTGATTACATGAAAGACAGCCAAATTATTCCTACCATAGTTACTAATTGTTACAGCGGATGCTCTGTTACGAATACGAATACGAACGCACATTATACAGGTGGGTTAATTGGTAAGGCTGGGTATACTTTACCGTCTAACGGAATCTCTAACTGCTACTCATTCGGTGAGGTCAGTGCTGTTAGCGGCAGTGAAGGAGGGTTATGTGGCTTAGGCGGCAGCTCCTCCTCTATAACTAGTTGTTACTATGATTCTGAGACATCTGGGTGTTCTGACACAGAACAGGGTACTCCGAAAACAACTGCTGAGATGAAAGAGCAAGAAACCTATGAAGGCTGGGACTTTGAGACTATTTGGGGTATCGACCCTGAGATAAATAACGGATACCCGTATTTATTAGAGGAAAGAGATAACACTGAGGCAGAGAAGCGGGCGATCACAGTGTTCGAGGATGATTGTAGCAGCGCAGACGGGTGGGAGACAGCAAGTTTTCAAGGAGATCCTCCTAAAGGAACTCTGTTTTCGGATGGCTCCTGCTTATACATGGATCAAGAATATGCTGGGGGAAAATGGTATACCTTAGATAGGTATTGCAAACCTTGTAACGTTGGAACAAGTAACTTTGAAGCCACTGTTGAAATAGAGCTCGATGATATTCCGTCTGAAAACAATGTTGACAGCTCAGCATTGCATATTATGTTCGGTAATGATACAGGGTACTTTACCTTTGGACTACTTAAATATGGCCCAGATTCTTACGGCAATTTCACTACTTTTGTAGGTAAAATGAATAATCCGTCTATAAGCGACAAAACAACATCTTCAGTGACTGAGGCGACTATTAGATGCGTAAGGGATGGAGATGTTCTTTCACTATATTTAGACGGCGAACTTATTAACACGTGTGATAATAGCGCTTTTAGCGATGTTGATGTGGATAAAATATACATCTTTTTCAATAAGTCTAGTTACAATGATGCTTCCAGCACAAAAGTACCTGCTATATACAGTATTAAGGTTGTAAGGGAGCCTTATCGGTTTGAACACGGGGAAGGGACAGCGGAAAATCCGTACGAAGTGTGGACTGTAGAAGATTTCGCTGGAGTAATGGATTATTATTACACTTATGAAGAACATGAAAATAACCCCCCAGTTATTTACTTTGAGCAGATGTCGCACATAGATTTGTCTGAATACGGCAATTGGCTGTTTCCTATGGAAAGCGATTATCCCTTCTTTCAAATAAACTACAAAGGTAACGGATTTTATATCTACGGCATGTCTATTAATTTAGATGGTGTCATTCCAGAAGGAACAAATATGATTGGTTTGTTTCCTGCGACATGTGACCTTCAGTCCTGTGTTCAACAAGTTCATTTGAGAAACTATGTGATAGAAGTCAACAATTTAGAGTATGTTTTCGCAAGCCCTTTAGGTTCACTAACATGCGAAGTTAGGGAGTGCTCTGCTGAAGGAGCAGTGAATAGTTCGGGATGTGGAGTACTTTACTTCGGAGGGCTCGCGTTGTTGGCTGATCCTCCTTTCTCTATTGCGAGGGATTGCTATTCGTTTTGTTCTATGACAATTAGCAGTATAGAGCAAAGTAGCGAGTATTGGATCGGGGGAATTAGTTGCTCGGACTATGTTCATGACATGGGCAGTTGCTACTCTGTTTTCGAAGTTGAGTATGGTAAAGAGGTGGAGCCAGAACGGTTTGTACTATACGGAGCAGGCCCGCAAGACGGCGACGGATTAACAAGCTATCACAACTCTGATTTATTGCCGGAATATAATGAATGGAGTGAGCCTATACCTATTCCGAGTGGGAGTGCCCCAAAAACCACTATCGAGATGAAACAACAATCCACCTACGAAGGATGGGATTTTGAAGAGATTTGGGATATTGCTCCAACAGTCAATGAAGGCTACCCTTTCCTCAGAAATGAGCAGTTTGAAAGGCCAGAAGAGCCTGAAGAGCCAGACATTCCAGATGTACCAGACATTCCAGATGTACCAGACATTCCAGATGTACCAGACAAACCTATAGCTATGAAAGCTCCTAAAGCATATAGGCCGCCAGGGAGTTATGTTACAATAATATCATAGAGAGGTGGAGATATGGTGGCGTATGTATATACACATGGAGAAGGATCAAGGAGCAACCCGTATCAAATATGGACTGCTGAGGATTTGAACGGGGTAAGGGATCACCTTGGTTCTGAGTTTATTCAAATGGCAGATATAGACTTGAGTGCCTATGAAGACTGGGAGCCTATAGGAACTTTAGATTTTGATTTTCTCGAAGAATTAGTTGATGGTTCTGGGGATATATTATCTATGTTATTCCCTGATGTACCGATGACGTTTTTTCACGGATTCTATGATGGGAACGGATACAAGATAACAAATCTAAAGATACGCACAGGAATTTATGTTCCTAGCAGCAATGTATCTGACTTTTTAATAGGGTCTGACATTGATGTTCAGGGATATATAGGAGGACTATTTGGGTTCGTTATAAACGAGCAATTGTTTAAAAGCTTTTTAAATCCTTATCTAATGTTTTTAAATAAGACAAATGTAGAAATAAGGAATGTGACGTTAGAAAACGTAGACATAAGAGATGTTGATGCAGGGGCGTCTCTAGCTGTATTTGTTGCTGATGGACATATAAGAAACTGCAGTTCTTCTGGAACTGTATTGTGTAGTTATGCCGCATCCGGTCTTGTTTTACAGATGGGCGGGATAGGATATACGGGGTATCCAGAATTATCGAATAGTTATAGTTCCTGTTCTGTGAGGGGACAAGGGATAAGCGGGTTTGCCCTTTCGCTCATGTATGTAAACATAACTAACTGTTATAGTAATGCCTATTTAACTGTGAATGACTCAAACGATGATTATGTAGCCCATGCTTTTGTGGTCGAGAACTACGGAAACGAAGGATATTCTTGTTATTACAATGAAACTAAAACAGATTTCCCCGAAGATTTAGCTGAGCCTTTAACTACTGCTGAAATGAAAAGGAGAAGCTCGTACGAGGGATGGGATTTTGACAACATATGGCAAATATCAGGCGATGTGAACCAGGGATATCCTTACTTGCTTCCTCTCCCTGCCCCGTACAAATACTCAAAAGGATCCGGAGAGTCGTTTGATCCTTATGTGGTGGAGACCCCTGAAGATTTATACGCTGTAAGAGATCATTTGACATCTGTATTTGTGCAGACAAAAGATATTGATTTGAGTTGCTATGATAACTGGGTCCCCATTAATGACCCAAGTATTACTTTAATGAGTATAGAGGATTTTATTTTTAACGGATTTAATGGAAGATATGACGGGGCTGGATACGAAATACAAAATATGAACTACATAGGTGGGAGCGACCTTGTCTCTGATTTTACTGGAAGCGGATTATTCGGCATAATAGGGATGAGAGGCGAAGTATGTAATGTGCGCATGAAGGGCGCTAAAATAGATACTGCTTTAGTCGGCGGGATGATAGCAGGGTATGCGTTGGGTTCTGTGTATAATTGTTCCTCCGAGGGACAAATAATAAATACTCTTGTATCTGGAGGTATAATCGGCACAGCTATGTCAGAGATTCCTCTTCCTATTCTTTCTTCTAGTATTGAAAATTGTTGTACAAACGTGGATATTTCATTTGATTTTGAAGGACTGACTCATTACTATTACGAGGAAGTCGCAGGCGAAGTAATAGAAGCGGATGCGGAAACCATGATAAGCAGGAATGGAGTTGCCTTAGGAGGCATTGTTGCCTTTGGAGGAGTACCTATTATAAATTGTTATAGTATTGGTAATATAGACATCCTGTCATATGATTCTGATAACTATATATATCCTTATATAGGCGGTATCGTAGCTGACATGTATTACTACGGTAATAGTGCTGCTATATCGTGTTACTATGATGCAGAAAAAACTGGTATCGAAGATAATGAGATAGGTATTCCTTTATCTACAGACGAAATGAAAAACATATCTACTTACGAAGACTGGGATTTTACCAAAATATGGGGAATAGATCCCACTATAAACAATGGGTATCCTTATTTGAAGATACTCAGGCGGAGGCATAAGTTTGCGCAAGGGAAAGGAACAAAAAATAATCCTTTTGTAGTTAGGACTCCGGAAGACTTGGATGGGGTGAGGGATTATACGACAGCGTGTTTTATCCAGGCGGGAGATATTGATATGTCAGGGTGGGATAACTGGGATCCGATTATAACATACAGCAGCCTGGTGACTATGGCAATATCTTTAATAACAGGGAGTATGAATGAAATATTTTTCACTGGGCATTATGACGGCAATGGATATAAGGTATCTAACTTAAAATGCATCAACGAAACTCCTGATTCTCTATTATCGTTTGGTGGACTTTTCGGCGTTCTGTGGGATCCCGCTGCTGTAGAAAATGTATCCTTAGAGAATATGTATATCGACGGGTTCCTTATATCTGGAGGAATAACTGCACTCAATTTTGGTACTATAAAAAAGTGTTCTGTGTCAGGCAATATACTCGCCGCCAGAGAGATCTCAATAGGTGAAATGCTAGAGGATTTACTTGGCGGCATCGTCGAAACGGGAGAGGCATACGGAGATTTATCTGTAGCAATAGGTATTGCTGGTGGAATAACGGGGATCATGTTATCTTTCCCGCCGATTATAAAACACAAAGCTGTAGTTGAAAACTGCTCTAATACATCGACGATAAAAGTAGATGTGGTACCTGGAAGTTACAACAATAGTGTATATGGTCTTATATTGGGAGGCATAGTTGCTGCGTCTGTTGGTTCCTCTATTACAAATTGCTATAATGCTGGTGACATAGAACTACCGCCCGGCGTAGAACCCGGACTGGTATTAGGCCCATTGGACATTATAGGTGCAGGTTATGCAGAGGATGATGAGCTTGAAGATCAAGACGATAATATCAAAATCGAAATAGTTATGCCAGCAAATATAGCTAATACAGAGACGTCTGTGGTACTTGGGTTGATTATCGATCAGTTACCAGAGGCACCGGATTCAGTTAATATTCCTGACGAAGTTTATGAAGCGGAGGACTTAGAAGACATTATAGACGCACTAATAGACTCTATAACTTCTGACCCAGATTACCAGGACGAATTGGAAATATTAGAACAGTACATTCTATTTATGTCAAGAGCAAAGAGTTGTTATTATAACAAGGATAAGACTAGTGTACCTAGTAATAGGGTCGGTAAAGGGAGAACAACTGAGGAACTTAAATCAGAGGATACTTATGAGGGGTGGGATTTTAACGACAAGTGGAGTATTTCTCCAAGTAAAAATAACGGGCAGCCATATATAAAGTATGTTACTATAAGCATTGGCGGCAGTGATGGGGGAAATAATTCAGGTAGTCTTGTTGGCTACAGCACCGGGCGAGTTGGTAACAAGACATACAAAGAACCTGGCAGTTATGTTACTATAATTACAACAGGGAAATAAAAGGAGGCACGAGACTATGGGCAAACTTAGTTTTGGGGCTCTACAGAGCCCCCCGGACAGACGAGATTGGCAGTATGCTAATGTGATAGGCGTAGAACGAGATGCTCCGGAGCTATATATAATAAGTGACAGACTAAAACACCCGACCAGGAATCAAGGTATCTTCGGAACATGTGTCGGGCACGGTGTAGGGGCACATAAAGAAGAAAGAGAATTTGTGGACAACCCCAGTTTAGCGCCTAGATTATCTCCATTATTTATATATACAGAATGTAAAAAGATAGACGGTATTCCGAACACAGAGGGAACATATATCAGAACTGCGATGAAGGTTATAACAGATCTGGGTGTATGTACGGAAGCTAAGCATCCGTATAACTTGTTACGTAATTCGTTCAAGCTTCCAGACATATCAAGGGATGCAAAAAACGAGGCACTGCTGTTCAGGAACGAATCGTATGCGCAGATAACAACTTTAGCCGAATTTAAAACTGCAATGCAGAGAGACGGGTCACTTCCGTTCGCTATACTTGTCACTGAAAATTTCACGGACTTATCACAGGACTACAACTTACAGATGCCTGATGGCAGGATATTAGGCGCTCACTGTATGTGTGCTATAGGGTGGGATGATAACAGAACAGGAAAATCAGTGTCCTACACATATAACACGAGGCATCACAAAGGTTACATTTATGCATTGAATAGTCACGGGTCTTCGTACGGTGACGATGGCAAGTTGTGGATACCGTACGATTTCTTCAACGGGGCTATGGTAGATACAGGGATGCCTTACTGGCTTGAAACGTGGTCCGGAGTTGATATTATGACACCACCCAAACATGCAGAGCTAGTAGAAATTTGGATAGATAAAGATATAGCATTGGTAGACGGCGTAGCAGTGCAGTTAGATCAGCCGGCGGTTATTAATTCTAAAACGAACAGAACGCTCATTCCTCTCAGGTTTATGGCGGAGCATTTTGGATACAAAGTGTATTGGGAAGACTCAACCAGGAAAATAACTCTCAGACGTGCGTAATAAGGGGTTTATGGTATGACTATGTTCAAAGACATGTTTAGACGGGGCTTTTGGGACGACGCCGATGGTTTGTCTTTAATGGACTTTATAGCTATATGGGTAATGTTGGCGTGGGGAACAGTAATGTTCTTAGTGGTCGGCATAGCATTATTTCTGATGCGTAAGGGACAAGTAATGGATCCATTCTGGTTGGAGTTCCTGAAAATATTTGGGGATGTGCCCTTAGCAGTAATAATAGGCCTATTTGGAAAAGGAGCCTTCGGCGAATTCAGTAACGGTGTAGTAGCATTTAAACAGTCCAAAGAATTGACGTGTAAGGAGGGTGGCGAGACTAGTGTTGATAAGAGCAAATCCAACTACATTTAAAAACGGGCTTTCAGACAGGAAAAAGACTACAAGGATTGTTGTACACCACTCAGCGAGCGATTTTAGTACTACTATATATGATGTGTATAACTGGCACATAGCTAATGGTTGGTCAGGTATCGGTTACCACTATATTGTTTATTCAGATGGTACTGTGTACAGAGGTCGCCCGGAGAATAAAACGGGTGCGCATGCCTTTCAAGACTCTAAACACGAAGCCAACTCTGATGGTATAGGAATATGCATTATAGGTAATTTTCAGACTCAGTACATGACAGCGGAACAGATGGATAGCTTGGTGTGGCTTATAAAAGATATTAGAGAGCGATACGGTAAGATCCCTGTTATTGGTCACAAGGATGTGATGCCTACAGCGTGTCCAGGGAGTAATTTCCCGTGGGCCGCACTTAATCGTAGATTGGAGGATGGTACTGTGAACGATGATTGGAAGAAGCAGGTAATAGATAGGGGGATAGAAGCTGGTATTCTCACAGAGGACCACAATCCCACGGAACCTGCAGAAAAGTGGTTTGTAGTAGCGGTAATGCTTAACCTTCTTAATAGGTTGACAGGCAAGGAGGGCTAAAAATGAATCCTGAGCTTAAGGATGTACTGGTTGTATTAGCTGGCATCGCCGTCATACTTTGCATAGCGTTTGGTGCTTCTAGACTATCTGCTAAGAATATTATAAAGGAAGACATCCTGCAAATGATTTGCGACATGGTAGAGTTGATAAGCAGTGTAAGCTTGACAGCAGAGGACAGCAAGAATGCTGCACAGGCAATAGTAGGTGTAGTAGAGTTTGTACAGTCTACTATGGCCAAGGCTCCCATAGTGGAGCAGAAAGACAAAGCAGTAGAAATGCTTAAAGACTTGGCTGTAGTCGTAAAGCTGACACAACTATCTGACGATGACCTACACAGAATAGTCAACATGGCTTTCGTATTAATTAAATTATAAACATTATAAACCTTATAAAATAAAGCCACTGCGTACAAGCAGTGGCTTTATTGTTTAGCTTACGGCTATCTCTATGGATGATTGAGGGTCTAATTTCCGTATGATAGACTTATATGAGACTCATTGAGGCGGGGTGTATAATAAGTGAACGCAATCTTAGATCTGGCGTATAGTTTGTTTAAAGAGTATGGTCTTAGTGTTACATTTTTAATTCTGTACCCTATAACATTAATATATGTTCTAACTCTTCGCTACAAAGAGAACCACAAAACGCTTCAAGTTATAAATGATCTGATAACGTCAAACAACTTACTAAGTAAAGAAGTTCATCGCGCGATACAAACAACTAATTCAATTGTTGCCGCGAGTATTTATGCGCTCGGGGACAATAAGCAAGAGGCTAAGAATATACTCTTATGCATAGACAAAATAGATAAATGTCAGGAGGATGAGTAGATATGCTGCTGTTCGTTATGCTTATTCTCCTGTTTATATTCACAGTTGTAGTTGCTACAATAGATTACTATAAATTTAAAAGTAGAGTGTCCATATTTAAAGACAGTATTATTAGACCAGAAGTAGCATGTGGATATGATCTTCATTTACTAGACAAAATACTAGGAGACGGAGAGGGGGAAGATTTAAAAGATGACACTGAATGCCGGGCTTGCGCTCTTCGTTAATTATTTAGTGCCTGCATTTATAGTTATATGCAGTATGTTTATAGGCACCGTATCGATAAAGAAGTGGTTATCAGAGCCTAATAATCACGAGCAGATATTCTACTGGGGGATAAGTTTTGTAATAATAGGTCTTGCATTCGCAAATCTCCTTAGCTGCGCGGTGTTTGACGTAGGCATAAAAAATTGTTTTGTTATTCGGTTATGGATAGTGACGGCAATATGGTTTCAATTATTTGCTATTGCCTCCATAAAAACTGTAACAGAACAAACCAGGAAAAAATTGAGACTTGTAATGTGGTCTTCGTTTATAATAATTCTCACTACGGCATCCTTACTAGCAACCACGTCTTTAGAGGCTAATCAGTGCGCCTCCACTGGGTTGCTTGGTGTAAAACTATCGGAACCAGTGAAAGCAGGTCTCGTATTCGATTTATTCTACTTAGTGTTAACACGAGCTATAATATCCTATTTAACCCCTATAAGAAACTTCAGGTACGCTTACTTTAGCTTGTACAGTGCATTCGTTTTATTTCTAATGAGCAGACTTACAAGCATAATAAATACACTGGTGTGCGACTTTAACAATGTACACCTGGTATACGGCGAGTGGGCGTTAATACTGGCGGCTTTTATATATTTAGTCTTGTCCGTATACAATTTGGTTATATACAACAAATAAAAAAAAGAGCGCGCTTGCGCTCTTTATAATACTTTATCGAACATCTTAGTGCCGTCAATCCCCATTATCTTTTCAATTTCAGACAACTCTGATCTTTCGCCTCTAACAGATATTCTGGAGGCACCGTACCTATTGGTGTAGTGCTTCTTCCTGTCAACAGCATCGGAGGCAAAGTATTTTACATTTTGGTCTCCTATATCTTTCACTATAGCCGTCTTACCCATGACCTGCGACAGTACACGCCCAACCCGTTGAGGAGCCCTTATTTTGGACGATCCAGAAGCAGCCAATACAAGCCCAGAGGCTCTGTGTAAATCTTGCGCAGTATCGAACACAGTACTCCCGATTAACACATCGTATTTTCCAGAATTAAATTCGTCTCTTAGTCTTATTCTGTCCAGCCCGCTTTTCAGCTCCCCGCTTATAAATTCTACTCTTTCGACACCTGCTGAGAGAAGCTTGTCTTTAAGTAAACGTCCGTGATCTATCCGGCGGACTATCACCAGTGTTGGGTGTCCCGATGTTACTAAATCCAGGACCTCTTTGACAATAATGTTATTCCTATCCTCGTTGAATGTTATACACTCGTCGTAGAATTCGTTGTATTTCAATCCAGTTGCTTCCTCGTTGAATAATTTATGATCAAACGGGACCATCTCTATATGAACATCAGAGATGTATCCCTCGTCTATCATATTTTCTTCTGTAAGTTTATATACGATAGGCCCTGATGCCGCTTGAAGCTCTAGGTCAGCACCGTCGTTCCTTTCTACAGTAGCAGACATGAACAGCCTATATGGTGCATTACATTGATACAAAACATCTTTGTATTCGCCTGGGCCGAAGAATTGAGTCTCATCTACTATGACATATTTTACTATCTCACTGAGGTATTTTTGCATTACAGGGTCATGCAGGCGCGCATGTAGAGAATCTATGCACGCCACAGTTATTGGCATGTATGTACATTCTCCTCCTCCGATCACACCTATCTCGCCTGTCCCATCGATAAACTCTTCGAAGATCTTCTTGGCGTCGTATATAAGATCTAACTGATGTGCTATAAATAGCGTAGGAACGCCAAAGCCAGCTATAGTGCCTGACGCTACTACAGTAGTTTTACCGAACCTGGTCGGCAGTTGAAGCATCCCACGCTTATACAATAATGCTGCGTGAATAGCTTCTATATGTCTTTGTCTTAGGTGCACAGTATCTTTCAGATACCAGTCAAATTCCTTCTCAGGCCACTTGAAATGCATTCTTTGTTTATAAGGAAGTCCTCTTTTATCTAGAACTCTTCTAACATCAGGTAAAAGACCTGTAGGAAACCTTCCATCTTTATACAAATGCTTGACCCCGTCCCACCTGTTCTCTATAAAAGCTTTAGAGAACGGAGCGTTTTTTACGAAGTAGGAACAAACCTCGTCTATTTCTCGCCATGGAATATAATTACTGCCTCGTATAAAGCTCCAAACTACGCCTATGTCTATAAGTGCTCCTCCGAAGGCAGACGCTTTGTTTACATCTTCATTAATTATAATCACCTCACAAATAAAAAAAGAGAGGTATGTACCCCTCTTCTACGTAGGACTTATTTATGTCCAATATTAGCAACAAGATCTGTCAATCCCTGTGCAAGATAAGTAAGGAATGTTGCCAGGCCTACTAAAGCAGCTACCCTCACAAACTCAGGTACTTCGTTGGTTATCTGCGCATTCTTAGATACATTAGCAGTGCGGATGTCTGTTACTTTACCCATATCTTTCCTCCTATAGTATATCGTACTTAAGTTTATTATATACTACAGGATTTTTAGAAGTCAAATTTATTTACAACAACTCAAATGGAACTTTATTATCTCGGTTCCAATTGATGACTAACGTCGACAATACTCTTACTACGTTAGTCATGACGATGCCGAGAACTTGATTACGTGTTGTTTCTGATATAACGGGAGACTTTCTTTCCCGGTAGTTTCGTGTCCCGGGTTTTGATTTCTCCTCATGTGCCGTTTCTTCGAGTATATCGTCTTTGCTGAACACGCTACTGAAAGACAAGCTCATTGTTTCAGGGACATTCACCACTCTATCCTCGACCTCCATCTCAATTTCGTTTGATTCTTCGACCACAGGGTTTTTATAGATCGTAATAAGCATTTTTCTGAAGAAGCTGTCTGGAGTGTTACTATAACCAGATGTATCATACACAGATCCTCCCATTGAGCCCCTGTAATACTTTCTGGGCACAGGCTCGTCATAACTCCTACTACTTCCAAACAATGGAACACTGGTGTTTTGTTGGCTTGGTCTATACCTGCGGGCCGGGTCAGTGTCCCAGAAACTTTTTCTAGTGACGTCAGATCCCTCCAATCTCTCTATAGATTCAATAGCAGCATTGTTTACAGCTGTTATCTCCTCTATATCTCTAATATCATTCATTTAAATCCTCCTTAGTAATAAAAATATGATTTATATTCCTTACTTACCTTATACCACATATATGTCGAAACAACGCCTGCAACACTAAATTAAATGGTAAACTCCATCCGTTCAAAAAATTCAACCATAGCAGCTTTATCTTCTGGAATGTCTAGTGTTAGTTCGCTCAGACGAGTAGTCACAGGAAGCTCCAAGAACTGTACAAGCTCGTATGACTTGGCTAGGTCCTGAAGATTTTCTCTTATTAATTTACCTATACGAGGCGGTGTTATATTATCTGCCTGGGCCTCTTTCACTATAGTACTTAGGTCACCGTACTCTCCCAGTAATTTCGCTGCAGTAACTTTGCCTATTCCAGGAACACCCTTAACATTATCAGACGGGTCGCCTGAGAGGGCCTTAAAGAAGCTCACCTGCTCCGGGGTAACTCCTAACATAGTTATTACCCCGCCGCTGTCTATGAGCCTTCCTGACGCACCATAATAGGCAATGCGGACATTTTTGAAGCAGCATAACCTAAACATGTCTTTGTCCCGCGTAGCAATGACTATGGGAATATCCTGGTTGAATGCTACGGTAGCAGAAGCTATAATGTCGTCAGCTTCATAGCCATCTTTACGCCTCATAGAAATGTTCATTAACTCTAAGAACTCCTCTATGTAAGGATATTGTTCGTAAAGTTCGGCGTCTAACGGTTTCCGTGATGCTTTGTAGTCTGGGTGTTTTTGCTTCCTTTTATTATTCATGCTGTCAAAAGCTACTAACATGTGAGAAGGCTTGTACTCCTCTATTAAGCTGCATACAGTGTCAACAAATCCCCGTAGGGCATTAGTAGGTACGCCGCCTGATGTGTGCAACTCTGGTAAAGCGAAGTATGACGCAGTTATCAGGGAATTACCGTCTACAAGAAGTAATGTTTTGTCTTCCATATTTTCCTCCTAAATATAAATTTTATTTACAGAATACGTCAGCTACTTTACAACTTATACTAGTATGCATATACTATAACTGATAGAACCCGCCACACCTCTCCCAGCATTCGCGTAGGTGACGTGACCCACGGCGGGACGTTTTATTCTTTTAAATTAAGGAATAAAAAGCGGGATGTACCCGCTTAGTTTAGACTGAGGTACTGTTAGCTTTTGTTTAACAGTACCTCAGTCCTTCGTATTAGATCTTTACCCAAAAGTTTGGCTGTTCCTTGTAGGAACAGAATCATGGTCCCAACAACCCCTGCTTTCAGCAGGTCTTTGAACATACTAAAAACTAATTTCCCCTTTCTGTCCTTCACGTTCCCTATAACAGCTAACAACATTTTCATCAGTGCATCTTCTCCTTATCTATATTTATCTCTATCTAACTACCTTATACCACAAAATAGCAAAAACAAGTCCTGCCCGAAGGCAGGTGTATTGTACGTTGTGTGCCAGTACATACCTCATCTATACCCGCATATATTTGATGTTATAGAACTTTGTAAGTAAGTCTCATCACGTCCGACTAAAGTTACGCGGCTTTAAGAAGCTTAACAGAGTCGACTACATTAGCTACTGTCGCCGCTGTAAAATCTATTAAATCACGTTGAATTGGTTTCAACAGGTTACCTATAAATAACCATAATGTAGATAGAATACCTGCTTTTATTATGCGTAACAGGAATCCTCTTGATGCTCTAAACAATTCTGCCATCTTATCCTCCTCCTATCACACCTACTCTGCGGCCGGCACGCTACTATCAGTGCCTTGTAATACTATACTCACTGGAAGCAGCATTGCCGTTAGTAACTTAACCTTGAGAACCAAGCATGCTGCAAACAATGTAAAAACAGAAAATATTGCTGTAACACAAACAATACTTGATTTTATGATACTGTACAGTAATTTCATTTTTACCATCCTTTCAACAAATAATTGAGTAGTCAGGTGTGATAGAGACTTACTATGTGTTGATTACGCAGCTACGGAAGATGTGTATACAGTGCGCACCCTTCCCCCGCTCAAAGAATTTTTAAAGAAATCACGTATGCCATACGCAATTTTTCTTATACTTACCATAAGACGTGGGCCCAGGTCCTTGTATAGAAATTCATTATAGGTTGCATCTGTTACGCCTTTTACAAAAGCAATACCACCTAAAATTATTAACCCTTTCAGGTACTTTAGTGTCAATCTAAGTTTGTCCATTACTTTATCACCTCCTAAAAATAAAATAGACAAATATACGCGTGGTTATAAAGTAAGCACTGTATGTAAATAAACATACAGTGCTTACTTTAATATCTTATACCCAATATTTTTTGCTGGGCACTAGGTTTATACTTCCAATCATATACCGCTACTTCCCATTCCACCCCCACGGTTTCTTTCGTTTTGGTTTACTTTTCCTTCTACGATAGCCGCTTTATAATGTTTCTGAGGAACGAGTTGGCAGATTTTATCTCCGGTGCGTATAACATAACTGCCGTGCTTATTGTGCTTGTCTCCGCAATGATATATTTCGTCAGACAACACAAGTTCTGGTTGCGACGAATTGTATACTATAGCGTGCACAACTCCTTTGTAGTCTGTGTCTATGGTGCCAGGAGCGTTAGCTATACGAAGCGGCGTATTTAACGATATACCACTTCTCGGCCGTACGTCTAAGAACCATCCTTCTTGAAGCTCAACACGGAAGCCCAGGCATACCAGAGCTGTTTCTCCTGGTGGAATTACTATCTCGTCTCTTGCCAGGAACAAGTTGTTTCCGTCGCCAGGGTCACCATAAAACAGACAAGCAAACGCGTCCATGCCGGCACTTAATAAACTAGCGTATTCCGGAAGTTTAGCCCTTTCATCCAACAGCTCTACCTTAATCTCTGTAGATAACATACCGTTGCCCCTGTCTGTTGGATACTCCTCGAAATTAGCTAATCCACATCTCTTACAAATAAACATACTTACAGTTCCTCCTCTTCGTTTATTGACACTGTTCTAGGGGCCAGATCAAAGCCCTCCGCACTTTTAACATTGTTGTTACCAACAACTTCTCCCTTTACATACACAGTGTACGTAGTCTTTCCAGTTACAAATATATCAGTATCTTTGGTTGCACGAACTGCCTTAGGAAAAAACTTGACTTCGTCTGCATCATCTACCTCTTCGAAGTCGCCCCACTCAACCCCCTTTAACGGCTTCCCGTCTCTAATACATTCATCTATGTAGGCAAATGTATTAAGGTATATTACTGCATTAGTCCCGCGATACACTGTTAAAATTGCTTTCACAGGATCCTCCCTCCTCTATAAATGATAATAAAAAGCCCGCCGACAGGCGGGCTTTAACAGCTATGAGTGCTATGCAGACTTCAGTAATTCAGCAGTCTCTGTTGAGGTAAGTACCTTTTTACTCGTCGTATCTATTACTACACCTATTCCCGCAGTCGGATACTCTTCCAGTAGTGCTTGCGCAAGTTCACTATTGAAGCTTGTAAATGCTATCTTATCGGATAAGCCTCTCTCCTTAACTACTGAAAGAAGATTCTCACAACTAGTACTGTCAGGTACTGTTATTACTATGTACCTCATAAAATCACCCTTTCTCGTATTGTTAGATTTCTTTTACCTCCTCGTCTACGGCGTTCGAAGGCGAAAACACCCTATTCGGAAAATCTATAGTTTCACGTACATGGTTCCAGCTACTTACTTTTGTAAAATATCCTATTATTCTAGTGAGATAATCCTGTATCTGCGCACCACAAATAGGACAAACAGTACTGTTGCCAGCGATACTTACGTGCTCTTCCGGGCATATAGCGAAGCCGTAGTTAACAGCGAAGTGCTCAACTCCATTCTTTAATGCCACCTCTATTAATTTCCTCATCTGGCTCTTATTCTGTATTTTATCACTTACATTTAAATGTAGTATCCCTCCACCAGACAACAAATTCATAAATTTACCACTCAGCTTTATCCGCTCTAGCATTGTAGCAGAAGTTATTGTAGGGATATATTGATTAGAATACAAAGCAAAGGGCTGCGCAGACACGCCAAATGTGGCAGCATCTTTCTTAGCTAAAGTCACACATGCTGATTCTCCTGGGATCTCCTCGCAATTAAAATTATGGCCGGTCTCTTCAGCAAATTCGTCTAGTCTTTTCTCTATACGTGAAAGTACCTCAAGGACGAAGTCAGTCCCTTCGTCTGTACGAATGTCGTACCCCATAAACCAACACATTTCGAATATCCCTGTTATACCTATAGTAGAGAAGAAATTATCTAAGGAGAACCATTTTAAAGGTTCGAAGAATTTAAGGAAGCCGTTCCCATTCTCTACCCTCTCCTTTAACAAATAGTCTCTGTGAATAACTAAAAGTTTTTTAGCTGCCTCCAGGCGTTTGTCTAATATATGGAAAAAAGCGTCTTTGTCCTTTTCTGCTTGTATAGCTACTTTCGGGAGATTAACAGTCACTACACGATGACTTCCTATATTAAGTCCGCCGTTGCCGAATGTATCCGATTTATATTTCATACGCCCTATGTCATTAGCCAGTCTGCAGCACGAGGCTATTTTTGTCCCGTCGTTTCCGTATATATTGAACACACCTTTTTCTATGTTTACTTCTGACAACCAATCTAGAAAATCTTCGTCAGTCGGGATTCTATTATCGTCGACATACAGATTGGCAGTTACAACAGGGAACCTATATGGAAGACCAGAAACAGGATCCCCTTTAGAAAACCATTCGCCGAATAACTTCTGAATGTGCATGACGTATTCCACATCAATCTGCGTTCCGTCTGGGTAGTAATAATCAGCCCATACAGTCTTTAAATTGTCCCTGTCGAACAAGCTAATATTAGTGAAAGGGCTTTGTCCAGAAACCCTGAACTTATTGTTGAATACGTGAACCATCTTCTGCAGATCATTAACGATCTCTTTATCAGACAAATTTTCCCTTTTAGCATACCACGCATAGTTTATAAGAACATCAGAAGGCGCGATCGCTCCAGCATACTCCTGAGAGAAATCCATAGTAGCCTCGACTACCTGAGCGATAAAACTGTCCCCTCTCTTAGGAGGCTTAGAGTGTAACTGCCCGTACGGCCTTCCTTCAATCATAAGATTAGTGGTGCTGTATGCCCAGCAATAAGGTACTTGTATGGAAGTAGGATCATGGAAATAAAGGTCCCCGTCCCAAATAGCCCTAATTAATTTGTTGGCTATACGCAAGTCGTATGCCTTAACTCCGTACTTCCATAAAAGATAATACCCCTCTATCTTCATCAAACCTTTAACTACTTCTGCTGAGTAATTATTAGGCCCGATACTTTCATTAGCATTAGCATTCTGGTCAACAGTAGCCTCAGTAAGATTTTTAGTAAAATAAGCATGAGACATCTTTCCTACATCTAGCTTATCTCTATTTATTCCATCCAGCTCTAACATCCTCGCCCTCGTTTCAGAGAGCGTGTAGTTATTGTACAGGTCATCAAACCTGGGTTCCAATGTCAGATTAACTTGCATATATACGACCTCCACGTTTGAAATATTGATTACCAGAAACTAGTTCTATGTTAATTATATCGCCTACAGTTTTGCTTTGTTTTGTAACGTCGTATTCCCCGCATTTTATATAATCGCATAACTTTGCTACACGCTGCACTTTCTCGTTATTAAAATCTAACCCTGTATATAACCATATGGAAATAGGAAGTTTATTTAACTCTGTTAAAAGCGCTACGAGACCTTCATATTGATCTGTAGGCTCCCCGCCTAATATACAAACAGCGTCTATCAGCTCTGTTTGATTTTTAATATTCGTTATTATGTCTTCTATTAGAATCTCAGGGCCGGCATTAATATCCCACAGCTCCATGTTATGACACCCTGGACATCTTATAGAGCATCCTGTGAAATAGATATTATATGAGATACCTGTAGTTTCTCCGAACCCTAAGTCATCTTGGATAAGAGCTCTTATACTATTAATCATTCATTCACCTCGATGTTTTATAGGCAAAAAAGAGCGCGCTTAGCGCTCGTGTGGTTCAGAGGCCAGTATTATTTACTGGCCTTTTCAGCTTTAGCCTTCTCGTTTCTGGCTTCGATTTTCTTTTCCAGACCTTCTATAACCTTTGTTAGGCGCTGGATTTCCTTAGTCGCGGAGTCCAATGCTTCATCTGCGCTGATGAGCATTTCTCCGTGATCGCCCGCTTCTTCATCTTCCTTGGCCAGCCGTGCCTTGACTTTCTTAGTAAGTTTGTTAGTCAGCGGTGCTACGACAAATTTGCCTGCGAGGTATCCTCCAACTCCGGATACTCCCGCCAGTGCCGCCGATTCCAGGGGATTAGTTTTTATCATGCCCGCCATTCTGGAAATGAAGTTTCCTGCTCCTGCTGGGGCTACCATTTCTTCTACTAAGTAAATAGGTTCTGACATACTCATTAAAAATCCTCTCCTTTTGTTCTTTATTTTATATGTGTTCCTATTTTACTAATACCACGTTATGAGAGGACTGTCCGAGTTTTAGAAATCCTTAAAAGTTAGCCCTTCCTCGGCTTCTAATTGAGCTTTCATGGCTCGTTCGACTTCTTCAGCGGGGAAGAAATCAGATAAATAATACTTGTAAACGTTAACTCTTTGTCGTGTATTTCCATTGTATTCCTTTATTAACGTTTCATCGTCGAGTGATACAGTAGTTCTTCGTTTTCTTTGGTACATATCCTTTGGAGATACGCGCCTGACGAAAGTGTTTATCTGACGGTTGTCTACATTAACACCGCCGATAACTTCCTCCATGAATGTTTTAATGTGTATAACATCTAACTCAAACCATCCCTCCTCGTAATTAATTGTTATTGGGTTTCTGTATTTATGGAGATTATGTGCTATGTAGCTAGGTTCCTTCAACCCCATAATCTCGCTGGCTACGTCATTTAGAATATCATCCAGGGCACCTTCTGGAGTCTCGTACTCTATTTCTTCTTTGATAACTTTTACATTGCTGTTGTAGAAGTCTAAGAATGCCTTCTCGTAGTCTCTTCCTGCTAAGAAGGCCAAGGCTTGTAACGGGCGTAGAATCTGTGCAAGTCTGGCATTCCTGGTTTTAAACACATTTTCTTTATAAATCTTATATATAGCCTGAAAATGCTCCAGCACAGATAATGCGCACTTCGATGTCAGCTCTCTTACACCGCTAAGACCGTCAATGTAAAGGTGCTTCGGGTCTTCGAGATGTATTATAGACTCGTGTTTAGTTACCATAGTATTTATTTGAATACACCGATCTCCTATTATGTCTTCGAGACCGGCAATATTACTTATTACTTTAGGGCCAAATACTCCAAACATTTGCGGCAGGTTACCGTTATCTTTGTCACACCTCATAGCATACCCAGCACGCATGTATCCGCCCTTCAGAACTGCAGCTAAATCGCTATCTGCTGTCTTGTTTCTACTTGTAAGATTTTCCATCTCATCCAGTATTAAAGTACCTCCTTCAATACTTATACTACGGAACAACGCAGCGTTGGTTATGCTGACAGTCATCTTAGGATTAAAAGCTAGAAGATCTAAACAAACGTCCAAGACGGTTTTACCTGACCCTTTCGGCCCATTTAGAAACAGGTACGGGTACTGACCAAACAACTCATAACAGTACGTCCCATACACCCACAGAGCTAGTACTTTATATATGTTCTCGTCTTCGGCATAGAAGTATCTCCTTATAAACATTTCTATTCTTCTAATGAGAAGTTTAGGGTCTAGCTCCCTCTGATCTATCTCGTCGTTAACGAATTCCTCTACCATATTCTGAGATAAAGAAATTCGCTGAAGATCCATTATAGCCTGCGGAACTTCTACTGGAAGTTCATATTTATTACGTATTAAAATAAGGCACTGTTCGTCTTTTCTTTTATACAGATCCAGCCTTATCAACTGCCTGTCGTTACTTACGAGGTAAGGCAGCTTTCTTATAGTGTCGTTATCTCTTTTAATGTATGTGAAGTACATGAATGCTTCATTGTTCTTTACACTAAAAAATTGTCCCAACTGCATTCTTGGGATAGACGCATAGTCAACTATGTCCTCGTTCTGCAACTCGTTTACTTCTTTTAGTACAATGTCTGTAATCTCTTCGCCTAGCCCGCGCTTTAAATTTCCTACGATGAACTCTCTTTCGTTCTCAGGCGTTTGATAAACAAACGCTGCAAGACGTCGAATAACCTCTCTTTTCCACTTAGTGTAGGGATAAATAACAACAAGCTCGTCTACAGACTTGTCTTCGATTCTAGAGTTGAAAAAATTATCTATTGCAGCTAATAAGTGGAAGTTCAAAGGTTTAAATTTACTTCCTGCTAAAGTTTTGTCGTACTGCATATCTTTTATCATGCCGTGTTCGTAGTATCTTATTGTACCAGTGAACACGTTATTTTTGTTCTTACCTAATACCTCGAACTCCAGCTTCTCAAATCTATTCTCAATGCACCATATGTTACTTCTATTGTAGATACTAAATTCTTCAGTGGTTAGTAAAGAAGAGTGCTCTTTAATGAGGTCAGGAACTGACGTTGTTAATCCGTGAATCTTATAAGCATCATCAGGGTCGGGACTATCTCCGTAGTCCACCGTATGTATGTTATAGCTTGGAAAAGAATTGTTTACCATTTCTTCATATTCTCTTCCTTGATCATCATTGTCAAACATACAATATATATTTTTAAATCTACGAAGAACACCGCCAAGCGTCTTTAGCTGGTCATCTGATAACTTTCCACCTATAGCTATACAACTATCACAACCATTTTCATATAATGTTATAAGGTCATTCTCCCCTTCTACTAATACAACGTAATCGAAATTTACCCGCGGAGTTGTCATCATAGACTTATTCCCAGCGGAAAACCCTTTTATCACAGTCCCATTAAGCATAGAGTTAAACGGATTCTTTGTATTAAATCTAGTTATATCTTTACTGAATGGGTCTATGTACGGGTATATAAACAGGTCGTCTGGGAACCAAACCTTTGCTTCCTTTATTTCCTCTTTAGAATACCCTATATTAACTAAATTGTTGTATAGCGTCAGGTAATCTCCTGTAAGTCCGATTTTAAATGCTTTTACAGAATCAATTGAGTGCTTTCTAATCTGAGTTTGGTACGATATTGCTGCACTGTTTTCTAGTAATCGTTGATGGTAAAATAACATCGCTACTTCTTTGATATGTCCTAGTCGTTCTTTTTTGATTTGCTCTGGAGTCCTGATGTCATTTTCAGGGTAAGGTATATTTAATAACTCTGATATGCCCACGATCAAATCTTTACTGATACCAAGAACATCGAAGGTAAAGTTCAGATGGTTACCAGATATACACCCTGGTGAAAAACAATTCACTGCTACCTCTCCAGGAGTAATCGTGCAGCAATCGTAATGCCCACACACAGGGCAAGGCTGTAAACGTAAATTTGCTCCCACAGATTCTAGTGAGCTGGACGGGAAAAAATGGGAATAAAATGGTTCTGGATCGTCTGCGATGGCTGCTATCACCGATTTCGACCACTCTTTGTTGAGCTTCACTATATCACCTCTTCTGTGTCTATAGATTATAACCTTTAAAAACCTTAAAAAACAGTCTTGACTTTTATAGCTTATACCAAATCGTGTCGGAGAGGATTAAAAAAGCAAAATAAAAAAATCCCAGCGAACTGGGATTTTTTTTATTTTACTATGCTGTCTTCACTTCGTTTTTAGAATCATTAGCTACTTTCAAAGAGTCCGCGAGGAATCCTCCGAACGAAACAAACACATCTGCCTTTATCTCATCTTCTTCTACTATTCCAAGAGCATGTGACAGAGAAGAATTAAACACAATGTCCCCGCCGCCTATGCCAAGGAACGCAGTATGCCCTGTAACAGATGTCACAGATTTTCCGCTCTCGAAGACGTTCACGATGCGATTTAGAAGCGTATCCGAGTCGGAAGAAGATGCTTCCTTCGCTGAAGGGTATTCTTTGCCAGATATGTCCTCGAGGACCGCATATTTACGCGCGACTATTCCCGCTTCTTCTGCAAGCCTGTTCTTAGCAGCAGCTAGATCTTCGGCGGTGATCTCTGAGAACATTCTCGGAACTTCGCATAAAAACTTTTTGCTCATTATTTTTCCTCCTCAAAAATAGGTTTAAATTTTATAAACATGTCCCTGCTTACATGCTCATCTTCAGGATTATCTGTGTCTTCTGCCAGCAAATCTGATATACCGCCAAACAAAGCTTTAATAAAAGACTTTCCTTTCTTAAGCGGCTTGTTCTCAGCCTTCTTTGACTGCGATACTGACTCAGAAATAGCTGCTTGAAGGATGTCATCGTCTGGCGACGAATTAAGCAGTTCCTGCAATTCGTCTAAAGTATAATTCTCTTTATAAGATTTAATTTGCTCTGCCGTCTTTAGCGACTCCGTTTTCAGATCTCGCTTGAGTAACTCCTCATAGTCATCTAAGGTGGCGCCGTCAAAGGACTTAGTAAGGTTTCTGAAAGACAGCAACACTGTAGCAAGGGCAGTACTGTCTTTGGTTTCTTCAGGAACACACTCGGCTATTTCCATCAGCAAGGGAGCGTACATCTCTCCTAGGACAGTCATTTTATTGTAATTCCCTTCAGTTACCTCTTTAACTACTTTCATTATTTCTTCTTCGTACACTAAATCACCTCCTTTCTAGGTTTTAACGAAGTATTGTCCTATCGAAAACGTCAGACCCCCTCCTCGCATAATTACAGGATCTCCTGTGCCTCCAGCAAAATCAATTAACACTGAGTCTGTGAAGGAGGAGAACACCCCTGCGATCTTGTGTATATAACTGCAGTTTACAGTCCATGTGTCTTGTTGATACTTGACAGGCTCAGGCACTCGTAAGAAATCGCGGACCAGGGATTTCTTAGATTTTATAACGACCTCTATCAGTGCCTCCCCTATAATCGGGGAGGCTGTGAAAGCCGACGTCCTTCTGGTTTTTATAGATGGAGCTAGCTGCTCTATCATATCTACTATATCTCGAGGAGATACGCATATCTTACAGCTTCCTTCTGGACCGAATGCAACATCAAGCATGTTTTGGATACTTATACCCTCCCTATGAAAAGGATTAACGTTCTCGAAAACGTCGTCTGTTGCGTAGTCGTAAAAGTACTTGCTGACGTTGTAATCTATAGAAGGTCCCTCTGTGAGCGCATGCATTAACCAATGACCGTTACTGGCAACAGCGTTATTTCCGAAGAACAAGATACCACAACATCTAGGTGAGAACGTAGCTTCTGGGATGTCCGGGTCATGGTTTGTTGGTTGGTAATTATTCCTTACCACATTCCATTCAGCTTTTATAAGACTAGTCAGATACGGATTATCTACCAACCTCTCTTTGTCGACAATTTCAAATAACATCTTCCACAACCCTCTCCTCTATTAACAGCGGCTGCTGCATATAATTATAAAGCACATCATTAAACACATATCCAAGTTTGAGGTAGTTAAGAACGCAGCATACCTGAAGAATATCAGGTATGTCATCGCGATCTACCCCAAGGTCATTAAGCCATTCATCTTTTATAATACTTTCAGCCCCGAATACTTCCTCGTACACGTCGTGGATATTATCCAGGATAGTACAGAAGTAGGCGAGGTATATGTCACCCAAGTCAGGGGCTTTAGTTTCATAGTTAAAATCTCTTATTACATCAACGTATGATCTGAACACATCTTCCTCAAAAGTATCGTATACATCTGTAAAACAAGACATCTCTATCACCTAGAACCCACTCATAGTGAGGACAGACTCACATGCGTGCCCGTCCACCCCTATGTCTACCGTAGCCACCACAGCCTCTACAACTGGTTGATCTTCGGATTCGGTTATACCCTCTAACAGAAACGGAGTTGCAGGGGAATTTACATACATATTTACAAAGAAGAACCCAAACGCTTTGTACAGAACAAGAATCTCATACAAATACTCCAATTCGAGTGCCATAGGCGTGAAACTTTTATACGTGTCTATTACGTCTTTCTTACCTGCGAAGTTATCTGGAGCTGTTAAAGGAAATTTTATCAGATCATTCGCTGAGTACAGCTCTAAGTTAAAAGGGTGGATATCATCAGGGAACGATCCTTCTATAATACGGTACATACCCAGAGTTACGTCCGAATTGAACTTCTTGTATATGTCAGCAGTTATAACAGTGTCGCTTATGTCTGTTACTTCCCCGACATACGATGTGTCTAGCTCTATAAACTCGTTTCCTATTAACGAAGAAGACCCAGGTACCACTATTTTAGCCCCGCCTTGGACAGAATGAAATCTCTGCCCATTGTTGTCCATATCGAATGACGGTATTATTATCGAAGCATCGTACATTCCATATCCAACATCTACTACAGCTAAGCACCCACGTCGCTGTATTGCTTCTGGGTAAACCCTGAATATATTCTCTAATACGTAATCTATCGGTAAGGTAATTGCGTACTTATAGGTGTCGTCGAATACTTTGTCCATAGTTTCTATATCGTATGGGAGCGGGTTTGGTATAAATCTCTCCAGTAAATAGTCGTACGCCGGAAGATCTCCCCGCAAACCATCGAGAGCATCGGCAGGCAAATTAGATATTCTTATCACAGCATCTCCATTAGTTATATAACCAGCATTACGCTCTATATCAAACAAGATGACCTTCATGTCGTCTAAGTCTACAAACCTCTTCTTAGGAAGATACACAGCAGCGTCTGCAGACTTACTTATTAAACGCGCCAATATACTTTTCTCCATTGCATACCTTTCTCCTTCCATACCTTTTATAGCGCAAAAAATCTCGTACTCTATTTCTTCTTCCTCTTCTTCTGTTATGCTTGCTCCGAGGCAGCTACACGCTTCCTCTAACATGACTCTAGCTTGATTATATCTACATTCTGTGCAGGCATCAGGACTACGTGCTAATTTAAAACACCCTATACATTTCTCCATATAACCACCTCCTAAAAAATATTCCTTCCTATTTATCTTATACCACTAAAAATGCGCTAATCAGCCACATCAACAGATTCGGAGACAAAACGCGCAGCGTTTAAAGAGTCTACTAAAGTCCTTATTGGACATGTGTGGGGTATTCTAGCAGACACTATCCTACTATTCGTGTTTAGGTAAGCAGTCTTAACCATATGGAGAGGAAATTTCTCTCTAAGTTTTAACCTCTTCGTGAAGTTTGGAGACAGCCCCTTTTCAGATGTAAGTTTAAAATTAAACCTTAGATAAGGACCTACATAGGAGATGACGTCTACAGGGTACTCTCGCGGAAAAATTAACATTTTAACAGCTCTACCTTGGACTACAGCACTACTGTAGTCACCACAATGTTCCGAGCAGATAATACCACAGCTTCCCAGTACTTCCTTTAACTGCTGTGCTGTGACTGCACATAATTCGATGTCCAACATATCCGACATAATAAACCCTCCCCTGCTTATTTTTATAAAAATAAAACCTGCTGATTTACCTAAATCAGCAGGTTTTCACAGTACATAGATGTTTAATTTATTAACCAAACGTCCCTGTACTGTATTCCCATATTCATTGCTTTACTGCGGTCAGTAACCAAACATATGTCTAAACGGTGACTTCCTTTGATAGCTCCGCCGGTATCCATCACCTCGACGACGCCAAATCCTTCTATGTAGAACTTCGTTCCGTAGGGCCAAAATGAGGTATCAGCAGCTACGGTATAACCACCCACTACTGGTTGCCCACTAGAGGTGATTCCGCTATTACTTCCACACTCTTCCGTGCAAGGAGTATAAAATGACAGCCTCATTTTTCCTAGATGTTCGACAAACTCTATCTCATCTGAGGAGAGGTCTTCGTGAAGACCCTCCCCTGCACGGGATATACCAGGATTAAACGATAATCGCTTTATAGTATCACGCAACATGTCATTGTCATACATTTCTATTTTTTGTTTTTGAACGTGATCTTCTAGGCCCTGAGCTTCTTCCTGTAACCGGAGCAGATCACCGCTTCCTATTATCACCTCGTCCAACTTGTCGTTCAACAACGAGGTTTCCTGACATATAGTATCTAACTTCTGGTATACAGCATCTAATTTTTTATTTAACGCGGACATAGAAATAAACATGCAAACTATGGCAACCCATGCCAGCACCGTTACTAGCACAACTGAACCTACTAGTCTTTTTTCCAGTTTTTTCTGGTACTTTAGATCGATCATTACTAACCTCCTAAATTGGAACTCCTCTTTTGCGGAGTTCTTTTCGTAAGGTAGGATACTGTTCTGCGTACTTCCTCCACTCTGGATACCTTGCTTTCAGCGCCTCTATTTTTCTCTGATTAGCAAAGTAATATTTCGCCAGAGCGTCAGGATTATTTCTATTCTTCTTAAATACAGAATACATATCCAGCAATTCAAACAGGCTCATGTCTTCATATCCTCCTTTGTTAGCTTATACCATAAAAAGCTGTTATTCAACCTCTTGAACAGGGTATGCTCGCCCATTGCGTTGTAAAAGCTTTATCTTCTTATTACTAGTTCGTACGAATTCTGGGTTGTGTGTTATAACTATTATTTGTCTCCCGCTAGTTTCTCCCATGTATTGGAGGAGACTACTTGCATTCTCAACGTATTCCTCGCTTACGAATTTAAAAGGTTCATCCATCCAAATAATACCTGCGTTATTTTCTATCTCCAACATAGCAAATTTTAGTGTTGTTGATATAATATCTATTACACCACCGCCTTTTCCTAATGACGGGAGGCTCTCTATTTCCTGATCTCCTACTCTAGTAACAGTAAGGAAATCTATTTCAGGACGACCAGCGGCAGACGGACGTATCCTCACACGGAAGGAGTATTCTTGCCCGCGTACTGCTTGCAATGCATTCGTCACTATCTGTTCTAAGCGAGTCTTTATCTGCTCTCTAGCAGTGTCAGAAACTTTCTGTAAGAACAGCCTTGTCTTATCGAATATATCTAGGTCCGAATCTATTTGCGCTATTTTATCCGACAAATCATTTAACTGTTCTATACAAACAGCGCGACGAACTTTGTACTCGTTAATCTCTGCTTCTATATTAGCTAGTCTCTTGTTTAGAGCTAGAAACATCGTCGTCGACCTCCTTTATTACAGGTATTATCAGATCTAAGCTCTCAACAACCGCATCCAAAATACCGTCAAGGTTGTACTTGGAATTTCTAACACTGCGTGGATGACGCAGACTGGCTGTCCTACTAAAAATGCTCTCTAGATTGCCGTTTGTAACAGCAACTGCTGCTTCTTCTGGAGAACGAAACTCAGTTATTGCGGCATGCACTATACCTTTTATAAAGTAATCTGGGTATGGGTCGTATTCTTTGTGCTCTTCCCTCCCATTTATATCAGCAAATCTGATATCTACGTAGTTGTCCCTTGAGGCCATGAAGTCAGCCATATGCACAATCAACGCAGCTGGGTTTGACGTCAAGGTATTTTTCGTGTTCTTGTATATAGGAGACCAGCTTCCATCGCTGTACGACCCCATGTGACTCTCTATCATTGTAAAGATAAAGTTAAGTTCGTCTTTATCTAAAGACCCTGTCACCTTTTTATAGTATACGCGTGGTATATACGGATGGAGGTCCGTCATTCTTAGGTCGAATGGAATCCCATACTTACACGAGTCATGTAAAATACACGCAGAGACTATAGCTGAAACAACACCGTCGTTCTGTGTAGGGACTGCTTCAATATCATCATCTTGCGGAGGGCGCGGATAAAAAGTTCCACTAAGGGACGCTGCCAGCGTTGCTACAGCTTTAGTGTGTCTAACAAGTCCTCCTGGGCCTAATGCCCATGGAGGATGATGGAAGCCAGTATCCGAAGAGGACATCTCAAAGAAATAATTAGGAGCATAAGCCAGACAATCCTCTGTCCATCTCTTTATATATGGCAAACGTATAAGTTCTAATTCTTCGTTAAATAGGGCTAAACGCTCATCTCTGCTTAGAGTTTTCAATGTCAATCTCAACCTCCCTTATAAGACGCTCAGCAGCATCTTTTGTGTATATAATCTCGTTCTCTAATGCTTGTAAAACAAGCTCTGCATTCTCAGGAGTCACATTCATCTCTGAAAGTATACGCCTTGATTCTTCAGCCCTGTGTGCAAGCTCGACTGCTCTCCCTTTAGCTTGCTCTATAGCACTTTTTATAGTGTCCCTCCGTTTTCTTAGTATTTCTAATTCTGCCACAATATTGTTATCCGGCACTACAAATCACTCCTCTCCAGGTTTCCATTCTTGCAACTCACTAAGAGTAAAGAAGATCGGCATGCCAAGCTCCTTTGCATGCTCTAGCTCGATGTCAGCTCCAGGCGACGAACTCATATAATATAAAGCGTCACATTGACGTAACCATACATCGTCAAAATTAATCCATTCAGACCACGTAAAATCGAAGCCTGCAAACCAATATAAATGCGGAATAAACGGGTAAAATCCCATTTTTGCAATTTCTCTGCCTACGAGTATTCCAGCTTGGACATTGTCGTTTATGCCATAATCATCCTTGGCAGAGATCGGACCAGCCACGTAGATTTTCAGCACTACGGTTCTCCCTCCCTTCTCTAGCCATAATGCCGTGTAACTTGTCCTCAGTTATTTCAGAGTAACAAACAGGACATACAGCCGCAGAGCCAATGATCTCTTCGTATTCCTGTAATACTGATGTAAGCGCTTCTTGTAAACTTGCTATATCGTTATTAGTAGCGACTAAGCAAATATCTAAATGAAAGAAGTCGTTGTAGCTGTCACGGATGGCTAAATATCGCGTAGTTGCTGTACTTAGCCTCCAAATAAGAGAATCTATTTTATTTATAGCTGACTCATCGTCGAGTAATATACGCAAAGTGTCGTATTCTTCTGTATAAAATCTGTAGTGAAAAAGTGCTGAGCTCGCCGTAGAGAATTTAGAAGTTAAAGACTCTAAGCATTTTGTCTTCTCTTCAACCTCATTTACAGCCTGCTCACATTCTATTACATCAGATAGATTAGATAATTCTTTCGTGCAAGAAGAAAATAAATCTACTGTAGAGCGAATAAATTGTAGTTTTGTTAACAAACTATTTAGAGATAGTAAAGCAACATCGATAGAGTCTAAGGCATGAGCACATCGAAGTATTTCGCCGACTACGTCCTGCTGTCTGAGAAGAATTAGATACTTACTAAACTCGTTCTCTATTTTGTTACGAGAAGATATATACGACTCTCCTTTTATTAGCGTATCCTTTATCTTCCTTGTCACTCTATCTAAGTCGTCTACAAAGTCGTATGCTTTTATACTCTCTTCTAAAGTTAGCATATCCTCGACGAACAACTTTCTACTTGCAGATGATGATCTGTACCACGAGTTCACAACTCCTAAAGCACCGTCCATTTTCTCTGCACCGCTAAGCTTGCCCACAGTCTTAGCACGAAGACCAGCTCCTTCATCTAACATAAAAATGCTGTCGTGCTGTTGAGTTATATTTAGAGACATCTCTTTATCGTCTACAATAAATGGATACATTCCGTGTGCGTCTAGTATTGCCTCTGGAACAGTAAAACCAAACCCTTTAAAAGACATCTTTTTACCGTCTGCTAACTGTAGGTTGTAGTAATTTTCTCCTCGTCTTCTTCCTCTAGTTATCTCTACCCCATCGTCAAATGTTACAGTAACAAAACAATGTTGTTCTCCCCAAGTTGTAAATTCATCAGGCGTACCCGAGTGTCCTATCCTAGCAGGTTTATTATAGAGAGCCCAGTAAAGAGCTCTCGTCAAAGCTGATTTTCCGACATCAGTCGCACCTACTATAGCTGTAGAAACAGGGTCAAAATGTAAAGTAGTATCGACATGTGATTGAAAGCGGTACAACCTAATTTTTGTGATTTTCTTTTTACTTGCCATCTTTTGCCTCACACATCTTACAAAGTTCTTGCCGACGAAGAAATTCGTATAGCACCTCTCCAGCAGAATCCGCTTTTGACCTTGCAGATTTGAATATAGGTTCATCTCCTATAAGAGTCACAGACGTTCCGCACGCCCATCTATTAGATACATCATCGTAGTTAAAATCCAACGTCATGCCTCTTTCAGACAATATGTTTATAATGTCTTCCAGCGTAGGAACCCAACACTGATATAGCGACAGGTAGGGAATATCGGAGGCGTCCTCTTCGATTACCCTGCATTGATGACCTGTTTCAATAGTCCCGGAAGGGGTGATAAAAGTTGTATACTCTGTAGAACAGAATACGTCTCCATATGTAACTTCGAAAACATTCCTCATGAGGCCAACCTCTTTCAGCTTTACAGCTAACGAAGGAGACACAAATTTAGGTGCAATGACTTCAATCAAATCATTGATAGATATCAAAGTGTTTATACGTAGCGGCATACCTGCCTTAATATAGCAATCAGTACACAGGAATGTGCCTGTATGTGGATTATATGTTCCTTCATTCTGTATAACATATTCGTCCGGGCTAAGATTAAAGTCCTCCGCGCATACAACGTACTCCATAAGATCTTCTGGCAACTGACCACACATCTCACAATGAATTACCTTTTTCATGGATATACCTCCTAATCTTTTATTTAATAGACGATTCTTCATATGTTTTAATAGCTAGTTTACTAGTTTCCAACACCTCCTTACTTATATTATCCTTAACAGCACTCTCGTTAAAAATGTCATCTATATTAGACACTAAAGCAATATCACTGAGATCCATATCTAACGCCGTTTTGAACGATTTCAAGTTACGTTTCCTTTCTATCTCTGTCTCTAATATATCCCTGTCAAATACCTTGGTACCAGGAAGAGCGGGAACAGAAACTAAGGAAACTTCACAGCGATCTTTGTAAACAGTTAACACAGAGGCTTTTGGCATTCTTTTTAGCTCAGCTAAATCTGAACTTATTCGTCCGAGACTCCCCGGGTTTGTAAATATAACACCGTTACGTTCTTGAATGCCGAACCCTTTATGGTCATGTCCTATACATACAACATCTGCTTCTGTGTTTACATTGTCTATCATAGTAAACTTGTCCTCTGATATGCTCGGCCACGGTGTAGCTAGTAGGAAGCTATGAGTAACGTGTATAGCTCTATCAGCGGAGGCCAACTTTTTAACATTATAAGAAGTCTTATCCTTGTCTATGTCCGGGCGGTAATTTGTTCCTGTCAACTGAATTGAAATACCGGAGTCTTTCAATATTAACGGATTGGACGTCAGCAAAGTCACTAATCCGCTAGCAAATAATGACCCAGTGAAAACATCTTTGATTACCTCGTAATTATGGCCATAAATATCGTGGTTGCCTATAATACCAAAAATATCCTTATTGGCAAAACGAAGTATTTCCATTATAGAATTAACAACAGAAGGTCTACCGTTAAACCGGTGCACCCAATCTCCGCCCACAATAATGTAGGCATCTATACTGTTAGCTAAGTTAATAACCCACATTATCTTTTCAAGTATGGCAGCCTTATAGTTATCTATACGGCTAGCAGGCCATTTATCTGCAACGTGGGGGTCTGTGAAAAATACAAATTTAACGCGTTCTTCCATTACATCACTCCTCAATTCCTATTGTATCATAACAACTATCGCAAACGAGCGATTCGTTTGCGAAAGGCACTAACTCAGAGAAACAACACTGGCATACCAGACCTATAGACGATATATACCTGGCCAACAACGGCAAAGTGTGAAGATCGTTATCAACCATAAACTCATAGAGTTCGTACTTATCGTCCAGTTCAAGAAACTCTAACACCCCCTCTAGACCTATTCTCTCTAAATCTTGATATGATACCATGCTACTCCCTCATTCCTTTTAAAACTTTGTTTTTTCCAAGTTTGTATTGTATGCTATAATTACTGTAATAGCTAGACAGGAGGTATAACTGTGCGTTTGACAGACAGTGAAAAACATTTGTTTGACAAGTTAGGATTTGAAATAAACGGCGAACATATTGAACGTAAAAAAGATCACGGAGAGCTCCACTACGCAGGATTCAATATGTACATATCGGAAAATAACCACCTATTCGAAAAAGTAGGGAACCAGCTCATTGAATACACAGATGAAAGATTAGAAGCGGAGAACCGCTTCATTGCAAAATATCTCCACTCTGCTCCTTGTAAGTAACTTATACCATTATAGAAAGGTAGTGTATGCATTGTCTAAACAATTTTTAGATTATCTAAGTGAATCTAACCCTGGGATGCTTGAGGTTTTAAATAAAGGGTTCGAGTCTAACAGGGAGGCTGGTAAGGAGCATAGCAGACTTACCAGAGTAACAAAACGAGCAGATATATTCGATGAATTCATAAAAGAAGCCGCCAAGAATGTAGAAAAAGATGTTAAAGTCGTGAACTACGCTGTAATGTCCGGCGACGTCTTTATAAGAGATGAAATGCTGAAAATGGCAGGATTTGATGTGTCGGACACAACTCCAGAAGGTATAGAAACCTTCCTCAAAGAATATTTTTACAACGAACTTAGTTACTTTCCTGACAGGCTCTATATAACTGTTAATATAACACCTTTAGATGGGGCGCCTAAAAGTAGTAAGGAATTTGATACTAACATATCGAACGCTACGGGAACTGTAGATATAAATTACAACAACGCGTTAATTCAAATACCTTTTATGATGAGAGAAAAGGAAATACTTCCGTTCGATACTATTCAAATGGGAGCAGAAACTGCTATATATACTCGAGACAATATGCGTAACATACTTCTTAATCTGAAAAATATGGCGTCAGCTCCTCCTTCAGCGGGACTCCAAGTCGATGGGGCGGGGCAGAATTTAAGCGGGTTTGTCGGCGTAGATAAACACACCAATGTATCTACTGACGGAGGTTTTATGGGGGACATGATTCAGATACAACATATGCTCGGGCAGAACTCGGCGCCGCCGTATGTACATGCATCATTAGTAAATGAGCTCCTAGAAAAGACCGCTGGCATAAAGAAAGTAGATATCGATTACAACGAATTAAAAGAAGAAGTTAAAAGGCATGCACGGCCAAAAGCAGAAAAAATAGCATCCGCTGTGTGGGAAGAAGATAAGAACACAGCCTTAGAAAAACAGGCCTTCTTGGACCAGATAGACGAAGAGGTAACAGCGGATGTGCAGATATTAAATAACGGAGATTACTTCTCCTTCCTGGAAAAGGACGGAATGATTGTCCACGATACTGTAGGCGTACTATTCGACAGAATGACATCATTAAAAGGCAATAACAACATGATGAGGAGAATAATAATAGCGTCAGACGGCAGATACAAAATACTAGAAGTAGGAGAAGGATTTGTATTTAATCTGACCCGTACAAACTCTCTTCCGCATCTTAGTATGAAGCGTATAAATATATTTGGTTTAAATCCTGGGAGTATGGCCACTACCAGTAAGGACGGTAAACAATGGGTACCATTTACAGTTACAAAAACTGTTTCAGGGGCAGAGTTAGGTATTCGCATTCCGATAATTCACGAATGTACAGATATAGAAGGATCACGTTTTACATTGATACCTGCGGCAGATGTGGGATCGGAAAAAGTTGTTGTGTTAGACAAAAAAGACATACTATCAAGAGCAATGGAAATAGAGACACCTGACAAATTAGAACTTTATAACTTGTGTTTTAAGAGTAAACTCCCTGTAGTCTGTGTCTCAAGCGACTCTGAGTTCTTAAAACTTAAAGCAGGCCCAATAAATAATATAACTTCTAGAAAAGATAAAATGTTTTTGTTTGATGGGAACGTTAAATTAGCTGCATTCGGCGACAAAGTGATATTGATACTAAAAGACGAGCAATTCCTTCGATTTGATATTATAGCTACATGGGTGGATAAAAGATCCGGAATGGATCGTCGTATAGAAGTAAATAACGCAGACAAGACTAAAGTTGTAAGCGCACTTAAAACTATGGGCTATAGTTTCGACGAAATATCTCAGTTAGTACACAGAACAAAAAAAGAAGGATATGCAGAAACTGATATAACAGTAAATATCATGCCCTGGAAATTAGAACCTGAAATAGGAGCGGTTATGGCTGCTGCTAAAGTTGCAGATGAGGTTAAAAACTCTTTGTTTTCTAAAGACAATTTAAAGACAACGTTTTCTAATCTAATGGGAAATATTTTTGGCGGCATAGCGGCCAAAGACGAAGCTCAACGCGATGCAATAAAGGAATTTGGGGTATTTGCGTCTGAGAGTAAGGCACTCGCAGAAAAACTGGAGAAAATCGCTATTGCCCGTGAAAGTAGCGCGTTTACTAAGATTGCTGGGCTGATGGTGATAAAGAACAGGTTAGACAACTTGTTCGCAGACACAATGGCGGGGGGCGAGTTCACAGGGACAGAAGTATTAGGAGAGCTCCAAGAACTCGATCCGTATATAAGTAAGATAGCAAGAGACCTGGTAGAACTCAAATTAGCGCAATCGTACCACGGAAACGAGATAGTATCACCTAATGTTATTAATGCAACGCTTCGGCATTTAGACCAATTACACAAGTACGCGAAAACATTTTCCTAATAAAAATAAATTTCTAGTAAAGCAACGTTGGGGTATGCAACGTTGCTTTATTGATTCTGTAATGCTAGAATCAAATTAACGACAAAAGACCAGCAGTGGAGAGATCTCAAACCGCCCTGCTATAAAACCCTTATACCATAAAAATAAATCTTGGTATGCTTACAAGTACCGAAAGGTTGGACATATAAATGACTAAACGAGATAAAGGGATAGTAGACATCGACAAAAATACTCTTGAAGCCGTATTATCGGTTCAAAATAAAGGGCATGTCCTCTATATAAGATACTTGCTTAGTAAGAAGGTACCTCCAACTACTATACAAAAAGAGCTTGGGAGGTTATCTTTGTCTTCCCCGGATAGAAGCACACTAGGTATCTATTTCCAGCACTTCATGCACCCGATAATTAGCGAATGTGGGTTAGAAAAATATTATTCTAATTACCTGAAGAGACTGACTGGTAAAGGGGCGGACAAGGAAACTACCACAACTTTAAACTTCGATGTTACTTTTAAAAACAATGATGCGGATAGAATTGCGTTCTGCAAGTTTATACGCGCGCTGGACATAGAGGACATGTGGAGCAGAGAGGTAGTAAGATATTATGGTGGGATACATAATTTACCGCAAAATGAACATGGAGAAAGAATAATAAAGGTAGTACAAACTAGAAACGTCGAGAACATACTAACAAGTCCCCGAAAGTATGTTATAGATAAATTATTATTGGAGGACATATCAGCGTCGAGAATAGAAGCGTACATGATGGACGAATATCAAATTAAACTAAACCAGGCAGATATATCTGCGTATGCGAGGTATTTCTTTAACTTTGAAAGAAGGAATATAGAGACACTTCTAGAACAGCTTATTAGTGAGAGGAACAGTGTCGAAAGTGACTTAGAAATAATGTACAACAACGACAATCTAACTCTAGGCGACAAAGCGTCAACCGCAGCGCAATACGAGCAAAAAATAAAATTCCTGGATAGCGCTATAAGCGATTTAAATACCAGGTATTCGGAGTTAAGCTATAAACAAGGTATAAACGAACAGTTAGATTTAGAGTATATTGTGGAAGACATGATTCGCTGCGGTTACAAAAGATTTAAAATGTTAGACAGTGCTAAAGACAGGGATGTTGTCAAGCCTATAACAGATATTTCTAAAATGGTGTTTACTGCTATAGATAAAAAGCATCAAATGGAGGACCATAAAGCTAAAGCATCTAACAGGTCCGCAATAGATAGAGATAAGAACGCAGGAGAGGTATTATTGGAGCTGTATCAAGAAGCATACGACACCTCCATTGAAAAAATGGAGAAAAAAAGTGCTGTGGGTGAGGAAGTACAATTAGAGGACATAGAAGGAATAAACGAAGTATAAAAAAGAGGCGCTTTATGCGCCTTATTCTATTACCTCGAACTCGGTTACTTCCGTATTCAAGGGCACTACTCTAGATCTGAGATTTGTTGCTCCCAGATCTAAGTAGCCTAGCCTCATAAACTCGGTAGGTACATTCTCTTTAACAGACACGGAAGATAACAACCTGCCTAGGAGTCGTTTATATACTTTCTCCCGTACACCTTGCGGCATGCGATCAATTACCTTACTTATTAGTCCTGTAATAACAAGAAGCTCGTCTAAGTTAAGACCTTCTTCAGATATATAGCAATCAAGCCGCTTCTTTTTTGTAGTCCCTTGCTCATATGTATCGAACTCGAATACATGTTTAACGCCTAAGTAACTACTCCTTATTTTAGGCAGGTTATCTGCCTCAGAGAGAATATTATTTGATAAATAGACACCTTCTCCTGTATTAAACATACCAATGAAGAACTCCCTTTTAGTAGTCGCTGTAATAGTCTGATCTACTTCAACAAGAGTTTCCTCCGTGGAGATATCTTCTTCTAACAAATCTTTTAGCCTCCTTATAGACGTGATTAACATCTCAAGTGAACCTAAAAACCCCCTCATACATATGTCTCCTCCTTTCATTTCTTATATTACTTTTACCATAATTATACGAGTACAATTGTAAGTAGTTACTTTCTAAGGTATACTAAATTTAGTTATTAAAAGGAGATGGTACCATGAATTTCGGAGTAGATGAGATATCTAACATTATAAATAATATAAGCACATTAGAGAAAGAGGCTGCTGTAGGCTTCGGACTCGCTGTAGAGCCGTTAGATAGAGATGAGAAGTATAATCTTACAATCGGCTTTCCACAGGTAGTAGGTGTAAGTAGAAACTTCGGAACTAGCACTATAAGACCTATCGTTGGGGCGGGATTCCCTGTACCTATAATGCCTGGTATAGGCTATTTTCCTGAACAAAGGCGAATTCACCTATCCGACGAACAATTAGAGAAAGTCAAATCTAACAGAAAGCTCTTAAAGGAATATAACAGATTGAATAGACTTCGCAGAAGTCCGTCTGAGGACGAGATACGTAATCTTATAGAGAGGAGCATCACAGACAAACAGTTAGAAAAGAAAGCCGCAAACGATGAAATGAGTAACCTAATAGAAAAGTTGACAGCAGAAACAATTAAAGAATACATAGAGAAGGAAGCTATAGCACCAGCAATAGCCGCCGCTGGTAGGTCGGCTATGCCTAAACTTAAGCAGATGTTCACGTCAGCTCGTAATTCCCTTGGCACATTAACTAAAAAGCCAGAGGTCACAAAAGGAATGGCGACAGGCACGTCTAACCAGGCTAACACAGTAGCTGACTGGGGAAGTGAAATTTCTAAGAGTTGGTCGCAATCTCGTAAGCTTGGGGCTAATGTCCTAGGAAGTGCTGGTAATGCGTGGCGCGCAGGTTGGGCAGCTAATCCTACCTTATCAACAGGTGTTGTAGCCGGGACAGGGGCACTCGCTGTTGGAGGTGTAACAGGTGCTGTAAGCGGGAAGAGAAGAAAGAACAATCAGCCTAATATAACTATAAATGCCGCTGTTATAGAATCAGATCTTGACAAACAGGCACTATTCGAAAACTCTGACCCTCTTGATATGCTAATGAAAGGTGTTATAAGCGGGGCAGCTATCGGTACGAGTATAGCCCTCGGAGGGAAACTGAAGGGTGTACAAGCGAGAAACCAAGTGTACGCAGCTGATACAAAAAACATCAGGGGGATGTTCGACAATCTTAAACCGTTTACAGCCGAGGCAAACACATTCGTGGCTAACAGGAATGCAGACCTGATTAAACAGATACCTGACAAGAGACTGCGGGACATATTTATAAGTACATTAGAAGACGGAGGAAAATTGGTAGAAAATCTCAAGAAAACACTCCCCAAGCAGAAACTACCGGAGCTACAAAAACAGTTACAGGACGAACTAAATAGAAATCGTGCTACACTCCCTATGGGAGTACAAACACGTCTACAGAAAATGATAGATTCTATCTTAGAGGAGGGGGTAAGACATGTATAAAAAAATAATACCGGTTATAGCCGGAGGGGCAGCAGTGGGAGCGGCCGGAGCTGCAGGAGCTACTAAAATAAACAGGAAACGTAAAATGGACGCAGAGATGAATGTTGCTATAATGAACATGCTGCCACAAAGTTTTACAGATGAAGACAGGGCGCGTATAGCCAGAGAGATAATGAAAGGGGCGGAGTCGCGAACAGGGAGCGAAAAACTCGCTGCTGTCCACCAAGCAGGAAGCTTAGTATTTGGAGAAGATGGTATTAACGATCTCTTCAAAGAAGCGGTGGAGGAGCTTCGAAAAGAAGAAAATACTGTAAGTCCTAAATTAATAGGATTTATGTCTGATGAAGCACAAAAAAGATCAAAAATCGAATACGGGTTCACTGCTTATAGAGACAAAGACGGAAAGCTAAGAAATACTATGCAGAGGAATGCTTTGCTATCAAAAATACTGGAAAACGGTGAACTGACAGATAAACAAGAAAAAGAATACCGCGACACTGCCAACATTATATACTCAAAAGGCACGCCTGATGCGAAGATACACAAACAAATAGCAAACGTTCCGCCTTACAATAATAATTTAAGTTATGCAGAAAACCAAACTTACTTCGACAAACTGCTGGACAACAGAAACATAGCATGGGAGCAAGGGCGAGGGACTGGAATAATAGATACGATTATTCCGCGAGAAACTATAAAGTTCAAGACCATTAATCCTCATACAGGCGAAAAAACATCTCCGGTAACAGGTAAGGAAGGTATGGAAGCAGTACGAAAATATCTAAATGAAAGAACAATTCCGTACCTAACAGAAAAGGTGGAAACTGAAACTAAACAAAAGATAAACAAACTCACTGCGCAAGATAAAGCACTGCTTGAAAACATATCAAATGTAGAAAAAAATAGAGGGGAATTGAAATTTTACCAGGTTGCGAAAAAATTAGCGTCAGGAGTAGAAAGGAAACGTCTTCTTAAAGAAAGAAGCACCCTTAACGAAAAAATAAAAAAAGAAAAACTGGAGTTAGCTGCGGGAGAGCATTCAATACAAAACTTTACAAACTGGAAAAATACGATGGACAAGGCCATCAAAGACAATTACGATTTATACGAATGGAATTGGTACTAAAAAGAAAGCGCCTGCGGGCGCTTTAATTTCCAAAACGAGTAACTAATTACTCGTTTTCATGGGTATAAGCTATCATTCTTTTAGCGACTTTTGTACCTACTATAGCAACCCTCTCGATGTGCATATTCAACCCAACTATTTCGCCTGAATAAGGCTCGGTAACTTGGAGATATGACACAAATTCAATTTCCCTGCGTGCTTCACTAAGTAAAACTCCAACGTCTTCCAGTACTTTTCCGATGTTAAACACTGCCGGGGATCTGACAATGTAATCAATATTGTCATCGTCAGTGAGGCTCTCCAATACCAGTAGTATGGCCTCGCAGACGCAAACTGCGCGACGTTGATCTGTGATTACCTTGAAGACATCACATTCGCGCAGCATGCCTTCACAACTAACCATGCTATTACCTCCTTTTATTATAACGATTCTACTAGCTGATCCAATCTCTCCATTTTATCAGACAGGAACTCTGCCATTTGTTCGAACTTCTCTTTTGCCCTTTGAAGAAGTTCGCAGCAATACTTTTCGTATTGTTCCAGCTCCTCAGCGTACTCTGAAGCCTCATAGGTTTCTTTTTCCCTCTTTACAGACTCCTTTAAATCTATAAGCTCAGTGACTTCTCCGCTAAGCTCTTCACGAAGATAACCGACAGAGTCGTATGAAATATCAGCGTTGATCAGTTCGTGAAGAATCTGCTCGTGTAGAATCAGTAAAATACCGGTATCGACTAACACAGATTTAAAATTATCTTTCATTTTGTATTCCTCCTTTATTATATGTTCTTAGTTAATTTATACCCGTAATAAACAACTTTGTCTGGCGCACACAACTTGCGTATAAACATGAGTACTTATAGAATATACATGAAAGGGTGAAAGTAATGGAACAAACAAAAACGCCTGTAATACCATCTGTGTTCACAGAAGCAGTATATTTAATAGAAGGAAAACCTTTTAGATTTACAGGAAGAAATTATTTGAAACCTATATACGATACTAATATAAAACTAGGACTACTGAAAACAGGCAGGCAAGTTGAAAAATCTACTACAGTGTCTGTAAAGATAGCTAACGATGTATTACTCAAGCCATTTAGAAAAGCATTGTTCGTCGCACCTTTAAATGAACAAGTAAAAACATTTTCTAAAGAAAGACTGGCTAAGCTGTTCCGTTATTCAAAAGAAGACATTGTTAAACGGTTCTATATGAGACCTAAATTGTCAGACCAGGTATTTATGAGGGAATTCGTCAACGGGGCGTCAGTGTGGCTGAGACATTGCTACGAACAAGGAGACAACATAAGGGGCTTATCTATTGACAGCCTTTATATGGATGAAGTACAGGATATTATAGTAGACGCAATCCCTGTTATACAAGAAACACAGTTCGCGTCGGAAGATCCTGTTACATGGATGACAGGAACACCGAAGACCTTTTCTAATACTATACAAGGATTATGGGATCAAAGTACTAAAGGTGAATGGGTCGTTAAATGCACTGCCTGTGGAACGTACCAAATACTAGGAATAGAAAACATAACAAATAAGTTCCTAGAGTGCCGTCGGTGTAAAAAGGAAATAACAAGCGAAATGATAGGAAACGGATTCTGGAAGGAGATGGATCCGGGCAACCCTTTGAAAGGGTTTCATATATCGCAAATGATGTCCCCCCGAGCAAAGATGGTAAGTGATGACGGTAAGGGTATATACCAAAAAATGAATACTTACCCCACAGCTAAATTCTATAATGAGGTGTTGGGCCTAAGTTACGAAAATGCAGATAAACTGATAACAGATACAATGCTAGACAGACTTATGGATAATGAAGAGGAACTCGTAGACTTTCTTCCAACCAAGTTTGCCTTGAACAGAGTATTTATGGGGATAGACTGGGGAACGGGAGAAGAATCATTTACTGTTGTCTCTATATTCACAGTCAATGAAAACAATAAATTTCAATTATTGTATTTAAAGAAATATAAACAAAAAGAAGAATTAGAAATAGAAAGTCAGGTAAACCATATAATGTATCTAATGAGGAAATTCAAAGTATCTCTCTGCGTATCTGACTGGGGATTCGGATTCACACAGAACCAAACACTCAAAAGGAACTTTGGAAACAGGTTAGCCGTATGTTACTATGTATATAACCAAAAAGAGAACATAGCATATAATCCAGGCAAAGATATATACACTGTCAGGAGAACAGATATAATAATGGATTACATCACAGAAATGATCCACCATGAAGGAGCGCTGTGGCCCGGGAAAGAACCGGAGAAATTGCAGTTCCTTAGAAAACATCATTTAACAGAGCAAGCCGAATACAGACCGTCATTTAATGGCAGGTCCGAGGAAATGATTTTCACACATCCAGCAGGGCATCCAGACGACGGCCTTCACTCCTGTGTGTACGCTTTTTTAGCTTCTAAATTGTTTGGAGGCGGAGTAAAGAACATACCATCTCCAGCAGCAGCAAATTTCAGTGAAGTCGAGTTTTTCGCTGTAGAAGGCAGATAAAAAAATAAAGACCTTTCACGAAAGGTCTTTATTTTTATATACGGACTATAGTGCCGGGAGGGTATTCGAAATCTCCCGACAATACAACCCTAAAATCTCCTGTTTCGACATCTCTGAACGCTACAATTGAGGCAGGAGTCTTCCTCAGTGCAGCTAAAGCCATCCCGTACTTCCACGCAGGGACATCGCCGGTCACAAGAACGGCGCTCTCCCTAGGAATATAAGGCTGCGGTGGAAGTCCTGTTTCGGAGGCTTCAGATATATTGTAAATTACAACATTGACTTTCGACAAAGTTTTAATCATCTATGTCGCCTCCTTAATTTATTTATTGATTACACCACTCATTGTATGCAGCTAGGAAGGCTGCAGTCCCACCCCAGATGCGCGCTCTACCATACAGATAGTACACAACTTTGGGGTATTTCTTCCTTATGTCGAGATATTTTGTTATAGGCTCCTGCTCTTCAGCGTTTAATGCGTGGAACTCGTTAAATATCTCGCTTACACGTCCGCGGACAGGCTTCGGGTATCTCTTTGCAATGTGTATACTCTGCCTCTCGGCCAAAGAGGATTTATGAGCATTGTTTAACGGTGTCTCAGTATCATAGGCACCGTCTTCTAAAGTATCAATGCTGAGATCGTTCTGTTTTCCCATATTAACATCCTCGACATTAAGGGCTGCCTGGAACAACGCGTCGCGCACAGCGAGCGACACTTTTAAATCTTCACTCACGTCTAGACTTATTATAGTTGGCGCAACAGTATCGGCAGGTCTCTCTCTATCCGTATCAACCTTTGCACCAATAAGTCTAACCAGCTCTTCTAGAGACGAAGATATTTTACCTATGGACGATCTCAACAATTTTATCTCACCAACCAACTCAGGCCACGCCTCCGACGTTATGTCAGATACCTCAGTATATCTTGAAAGCATGTCTGAAATATACCGAGCAAACACCCTCTCCTCAAGCCCTTGAAACGGCTTACCCTCCTCATTGAAAACCTTCTTTACCTTTAAATCCATAATAAAATTACCTCCTAAAAATAATGATGATTACCTACCAATTAACTTTCTTATACCATAAAATAAACCACAGAAACTGATTATAAAGCTTCAAGTCTTTATAACAACTAAAACAGAACAACTGTTTGATCCACTTCTAGAAAATGGTAACTTGTATTTTGGTTGCCTTAATATTTTTATTTCCATTTTATTCAAACCAATAAACTA
>Ga0209723_1000696_pt1 | contig 60105 bp, 43 predicted proteins | sample BiotimSIPDNA_2_FD_185750 | JGI IMG/M metagenome (GOLD analysis project Ga0209723, IMG submission 185750) | Anaerobic biogas reactor microbial communites from Washington, USA - Biogas_R2 time_0 SIP DNA (SPAdes) (version 2) | ecosystem: Engineered > Bioreactor > Anaerobic > Unclassified | place... | reverse complement strand
TCGACGCTGCCGGGACCCGACGGTCACTTTTGCGACCATGCGCCGGCTCGGGCGTTGCTAAAGTGACCGTTGGGATGGCACGGCGAGCTGGCTCCCGGAGGGATGCCCACGGACATGTTTTAAAACTGTAACGAAGAGACAAAACGCCAAAAAGAACAAACAATCAGGAACCAAAACATGCTAGTTAGCACAATCTGTAGCAGGAACAGGGGCAGGATCAGGGACAGGTCCAGGGACAGAATCAAGAAGAATTAACTTTGGGGGAAGGACCAAGAATCGACTAGACGCGCTCGATGAGGCCGGCAGCACCCATTCCACCACCGATGCACATGGACACCACACCGTACTTGCCGCCCGTCTTGATCAGATTGTGAACAACCTGAACAGACAGCTTCGCACCAGTACATCCCAGTGGGTGGCCAAGAGAAATCGCCCCACCATTCGGGTTCAGCTTGGACGGATCAACCTGGTCACCAAGCACCTTCAAGCAAGCCAAGGCCTGAGCCGCAAACGCCTCGTTCAGCTCGTAAACACTGATGTCCTTGTCCGCCAACCCAGTCTTCTTGAACAGCTTCGGAATCGCCTCCGACGGCCCCATACCCATCAACTCCGGTGGAACACCAGCCACCTGGAAGTTCACAAATCGAGCCAAAGGCTTCACGCCATAACGCTTAACCGCTTCCTCAGACATCAAAATGACAGCCGCACCACCATCAGACACCTGGGAAGAGTTACCAGCAGTCACAGTACCATTAGCCTTAAACGCTGGTTTCAGCTTGGCCAACCCAGCCATACTGGTATCAGCACGAGGCCCCTCATCAGTATCAAAGGTAATCAACTCACCCTTTTCATAGTCAAAAACCTTCAAGGGCACGATTTCATCTTTGAACTTGCCGGCCGCGATTGCCGCAGTTGACCTTTGGTTTGAGGTCAGTGCGAACTCATCCTGCATCTCACGGGTGATTCCGTATTTTTCAGCCACCAGCTCAGCAGTAATACCCATTGAAGTGTAGGCCTCTGGATAGTTAAGCATCAGATCTGGATCCGGCAGCAAGTTGTAGCCACCCATTGGAACGGTTGACATAGACTCAACACCACCGGCAACCACCACATCCATGTAACCAGCAGCGATTGCCTGGGCGCCCTGCGCGATTGCCTGCAAACCAGAGCTGCAAAAACGGTTAATCGTCATACCAGGAACCGTATAAGGCATACCCGCCTTATAAACGGCAATACGACCAATGTTCATGCCCTGGCTACCCTCTGGGAATGCACAACCGATGATTACATCGTCAACATCTTCCTTTGGGAACTTGTCGGAAATCCTCGCCAAGGCTTCCTTTATAGGCTCGCCAATCAGGTTTTCTGGACGATAGGAACGTAAGGTACCTCTGTTGGCCTTACCAACGGCCGTACGAACAGCTGAAACAATGTAAACGTTTTTTGACATTTCTAAACCCCTCAATGGCCGAGACCCGCAATTCGCATGATCCCGCGCCGCAAATTGTAAGAACGGGCCCCCTGAAAGCTTTCAAGGGGCCATCAAAGAACTAGTTGCGCAGTGGCTTACCCGTCGCCAGCATGTGCTCAATACGATCTTGGGTAGCCTTTGTACCGCATAGATACAAGAAGCCTTCCTTTTCAAGGTCTAACAGGTGCTGCTCGGTAACCACAGTACCAGGCCGCACGTCACCACCAGTTAAAACCTTGGCGATCTGCTTGCCGCACACCACGTCGTGTGGAGTCGCAAAGCCGCCTGCCGCAAACTGCTCAAGACCAGCCAAGAACAAGGCAGCCCCATCAGTACCAGGCATCACCAAGTAATCTGGCGGCAGCGGCGCATTGTAACCAGCCCTGTACAATCCAAGCGCAGTCTGCTTGGCGTCATAAATCAAGCGGTCGCGGTTCAAGGTGATGTTGTCCATCGGCCGCAGATAACCAAGGCTCCTAGCCTCTTCCGCCGACTTTGAAACCTTGGCGGTAGCGATGTTTTCAAACGCCTTTTGCAGCATTGGCATTCTGGAAACACCCTTCATATCACCTGGAATCCCAGCCAACATGCGGCAGACCGACTCTTTACAACCACCACCAGCTGGCAAAACGCCAACGCCAACTTCGACAAGTCCCATGTACAGCTCGGCGTGGGCCTGAATGCGAGTACCATGGATACCCACTTCGCAGCCACCACCAATAGCCATACCGTAGGGAGCGGTAACAACAGGCTTGCGGCAGTATTTCATGCGCATCGCGCCTTGCTGCAGTTGGTCGACGACTTCGCCCAACATTTCCCAGTTTTCCATCTGGGCAGCCATCAGAACCATCGCAATGTTGGCTCCGGCGCTGAAATGCTCGGCATGACCACCGATGACCAAGCCGTTCCAGTTCTGCTCGACTTCATCAATGGATTCGTGAAGCATCGTGATGATGTCCTCATCCAACGAGTTCATCTTGGTGTGGAATTCCAGACCAGCAATGCCATCACCCAAGTCGTACAGTGTGGCGCCAAAGTTTTCCTTGACCACGCCACCAACTTCCTTGATGTCAGGCAGGAAAATGAAGGATTCAGGCTTGTCCACTTGGATATAGCTCTTGCTGGCAAAATCCCAATAGTACTTCACGCCACCTTCACGCTTGTAGAAAGTGCCCTCAGATTGTTCCAGCATTTCATCGACCAACGCTGGGACAGTCAGCCCCATTTCCTTCATCTTTGCAACGCTGTCAGCAACGCCAATGGCATCCCACACTTCAAACGGGCCAAGCTCCCAGTTAAATCCCCACTTCATCGCGTTGTCGATGTTGACAACGTCATCAGCAATCTCACCAATTCGCTTGGCGGTGTACGCCAAAGTGGCAGCCAGCGATTTCCACGCCAGCTCTTGGCCACGGTCCTCGCCGTTAAGCAACGTCGCCACTCGCTCGCCTGGGTCATTAACGCCCTTGGTCGCCTTTACAGAATCAAAGTTTGGCCTGGTAGTTGGGACATATTCCATCGTCTTCCAGTCCAGATACAGCGAAACGCGCTTGCCGTCTGCATCCACGTCCTTTTTGTAGAATCCACCCTTGGTCTTGCCACCAAGCCACTTGTTTTCAACCATCTTGTGGACGAAATCAGGCAGTGTAAACACGTCCCGCTCGTCATCCTCAGGCAGGTTGTCATAGCAGTTGGCAGAAACGTGTTTGTAGGTATCAACACCAACCAAATCAGCCGTCTTAAACGCCGCTGAACGTGGGTGGGCCATTGGTTTTCCAAAGACCGCATCCACTTCTTCAATGGTGTAGTCGCCTTCAATCATAAGCTGGATGGTCTTGTTGATGGCGTAAACACCGATACGGTTTGCAACAAAGTTCGGGGTGTCCTTACCAAAAACGATACCTTTACCCAAAACGTTAGTTCCAAAATCAACCCAGGTATCAATGACTTCCTGATCGGTTTCAGGACCGGCCACCAATTCAAGCAGCTTCATGAAACGCACAGGGTTAAAGAAGTGCGTTACCAAAAAGTTTTGCTTAAACATTGGACCAAAGCCTTCAGTCATTGAAGCGATAGACAGACCGGAGGTATTCGAGGAGATAATGGCTCCCCACTTCATCAGTGGTTCAATTTTTTGAAACAGGGCACGCTTAATGTCCAGGTTTTCAACGACAGCCTCAATAATGATGTCGCACTCGGACAGCAGCTCAAGGTCGTCTTCAAGGTTTCCAGGAGTGATAAGCGATGCCAGCCTGCTGTGGAAAAATAGTGGTGCCGGTTTAAATTTCTTGGCAACCTCAATGCCGTTCAGGGCAAATCTATTGCGATGCTCTTTAATCTGTTTTTCCTCATCAGTCAGATTTGGCGGCACGATGTCAAGCAAAACGGTAGGAATCCCAGCATTTGTCAGGTGAGCCGCAATCCCGGCGCCCATAACTCCCGCCCCGAGAACCGCGGCCTTTTGAATTCTACGAGCCATAGTAGTACCTCCGATAAAAGACAAGCCTACGGTCGTCACTCAGAACTCAAATCCACTGTTTATTAAGCGGCCCTTTGAAGGCGCTGATGAACGACCGCCGCGTTACAGGAAGCATAACGCTCCACCACGCTGATGACGTCAAGGATAGCCGTGTTTTTTTGGAAAGCAAACACCTATCCAAGAAATATTTCATCCGAGTTTAAAAAGACGAATAATGTAACGAATTTGGCAGGGTTTCAGGGATCAATATTCTGTAAAAAAGACTTCAAACCCATGGGAAGGATTATGAGCAACCAGAGGTGGCCCCGCAGTTGTTACATTTGTAACAAGAGCCCGAGCGCACCATTACAAATCCGCAGGTTGGACAAGGCGGTGCGTCTTCTTGATTTTGGAACAAATTGGTCTGAAGTGGGCTTTCCCGGACCACTCCAGAAGAGGCTTCCAGATCGACGCCAGCGTCAGTTGGAACCACATGGTCATCAGAATCTACAAACTTCAGTTCAAGCCACCTGAAAATGTAGTCCACTATCGACTTGGCATATCCAATCGCAGGGTTTCCAGAGTAGCCATTAGGTTCAAAGCGGACATGTGCAAACTTACCAACCAGCACCTCCAAAGGCACACCATACTGAAGCGCCAACGATATTGAGGTCGCAAACGAGTCCATCAACCCGTTGATTACACTACCCTGCTTTGCCATGGTCACAAAAATCTCGCCAGGCTTACCATCTTCATACATACCAACAGTGATATAACCATCCATCCCGGCAATGCTGAATTTGTGCGTCAATGACTGGCGCTCATCAGGCAGCCGCCGCCGCAGGGGCTGATAAGGGTCAACCACAGGTTTTTCCGCCTTTTCGTCATCGGCCTTCTTGGTAACCACGGGCTGTGCCTTGGAGCCATCCCTGTAGATGGCAACCGCCTTCAAGCCCATTTTCCAGGCGTCCACATAGGTCTGATACACATCTTGAATCGTTGATTCCGCAGGCATATTTACAGTTTTGGAAATAGCCCCCGACAAAAACGGCTGTACAGCGGCCATCATCTTGACGTGACCACTAACACCTATGAAGCGCTCACCGCGCCCAGGCTTAAAGGCGCAGTCAAACACCGCCAAATCCTCGTCCTTCAGGTGGGGGGCACCTTCGATGGTGTCAGACTCATCGACATGCTTCAAAATCTCTGAAATTTGGGAAGCATCGTAGCCAAGCCTGGCCAAAGCCGGCCCCACGGACTGATTCACGATCTTCATCAGACCGCCACCAACCAAGCTTTTGTATTTAACAATGGCCAAGTCAGGCTCAATACCCGTCGTATCACAGTCCATTTTGAAGCCTATGGTTCCAGTTGGCGCCAGTAAGGTCGCCTGGGCATTGCGGAAGCCATATTTTTCACCCAACTTGATAGCCCTGTCCCAGGACTCCCTGGCGGCGTCATAAAGCCGAGGCTGGACATGCGACACATCAATTCCATCCATTGCGTTGCGGTGTTTTCGCATCACCTGCATCATTGGCTGGCTGTTTTTGTTGTACTCGGAAAAAGGCCCAAGCTTAGCCGCAATCAACGCGCTTTCGACATACGCCTCACCTGTCATCAAGGCCGTGATCGCCGCTGCCATGGCCCGCCCACCGTCGCTATCGTACGGAAGCCCCCAGTTCATCAACGCCGCACCAAGGTTTGCGTATCCAAGCCCAAGTGGCCTGAATTTATGGGAATTTTCGCCAATAGCGGGGGTTGGATAAGACGCCTGGCTAACTATCACTTCTTGAGCCAAGATAAAAGTGCGAACAGCATGCCTGAATTTATCCGTATCAAAGCTCCCATCACCATCAACAAACTTCATCAGGTTTAAAGAAGCTAAGTTGCAGGCCGAGTTATCAATAAACATGAACTCGGAACAAGGATTTGAAGCGTTAATACGAGCAGAGTTTGGACAAGTATGCCAATCGTTTACAGTGGTATCAAATTGTATCCCAGGATCGCCACAAGCATGTGCCGCAGCCGCGATTTTTTCCATTACGTCCCTGGCCTCAAAGGTTTCCACCGCTTCGCCAGTCGTCACCGCCCTAGTTTTCCACTGCGCGTCCTCTTGGACGGCACGCATGAATGCATCGGTAACTCGCACCGAGTTGTTGGCGTTTTGGAACTGGATCGACTCGTAAGCCTCACCACCAAAGGAGCCGTCATAACCAGCTGCAATCAGGGCATGCGCCTTTTTCTCTTCGTGCACCTTGGCATCAATAAACGCCATAATATCAGGGTGATCCGCATTTAGAATCACCATCTTGGCGGCACGACGAGTTTTTCCACCGCTCTTTATGGCGCCAGCAAACGAGTCAAACCCCTTCATAAAGCTGACGGGCCCAGACGGCTGTCCACCACCTTTCAAGGCCTCCTTGGAAGAACGAATGGTGGAAAAGTTGGTCCCGGTACCAGACCCAAACTTGAACAACATTCCTTCGGTCTTGGCCAGCCCAAGGATGGACTCCATGTCGTCCTCGACGCTGTTGATAAAGCAGGCAGAACACTGTGGATGAGGCTCTACCCCAACGTTAAACCACACTGGACTGTTAAAAGTGCCATATTGGTGCAGGATCAGATAAGCCAGTTCATCCCTGAAGGCTGACGCTTCTTCACCTTTGGCCAGATACCCGCCTTTGACTGCCCAATCAGCCAGCGTGTCGACCACACGCCCGATTAAGACCCGCACAGAGCGCTCGCGAGAAGGAGTCCCCAACGCCCCTCTGAAATACTTGGACGCGATGACGTTGGTGGCAGACTGGCTGTAGGGCTTTGGAAAATCCATGTTTTCCTGGCGAAAAACATCGACTCCATTTTCCCCTGTAATTACAGCGTTGCGTTTTTCCCATTCGATGGAATTAAAAACGTCAAGCCCAGCCTTGGTAAACAGGCGTCGGATTTTCAGGTTGTCACCTGATTCACCCTTTCCAGCATCCTTGCTCACCGGTTCGACCTGTGAAACCACACTTGTCTCTTCCATGGCATCAACCTCCAGCTTTTTTGCCACATCAATTGTGTCTTCATCCTTTAGAAAATCAGGGCCATCAAAGTCTTCACTTGCGAATTCGTCAACATCACAATCATTGAAAGAGGGGTCCTGCTCAATCTCTGGTTCATCAAGCTCGGGCTCGTCAATTTCCGGTTTATTAACCTCTGGTTCTGGCTCTATGAAGTCAAAATCGAAACTAGTCTGTCTGTTGTCGGCCATTGCAACACCTCGCACTACAACTGCCAGTCGACTCGACACAACCATCCGCACTACGATTCGGCCATCGTGGTGTTTTTGGGGTCGAACAGGTAAATCGTAAGTGAGCTATTTGTGCCTGTCAAACTATTTTCCACTAGATGTTGTGGTTTGAAACAACCAAAACCACAATCCCTTGTTTCATTAAGCACAGTTACAATTATTTTTCTACAGGTGTTTTTTCTTTAGCTTCACGTCATTTGCCAAGGATAAAAAAGCTGGATTCACCATTATTGTCAAACGCAATAGTGCAACAAAACGTGGTGTTACATAATTTTTCACCCTAAGCGTGACATTTGGATCATGGTTTTTATACAGCTTCAAGTGGCTCAACTCCTGTTAAGCGCCCAAGTAGAACCCACCCGAGCGCTTTTTCTCCTGGTTTTTCCGTATCTTACACACACCAACCAAGCTTTGGCTTACTTATTGCATGATTCGACTTCCGGCTTTCGGTCTTGGTTATAGGCCTGAAAAAGGAGGGCGACATGAAAGCGATGCAACTCTTGGAAACAGTTAACTCCGAAAATACAAATGAGATCCCAGCAAACTACGAAGACATCAAATCCATTGACCTTAATGACATTGAAGGGATGCCAACTAACAGTATCGTTGCCTACTTGTCCAGAATTGGCGAAACCCCCTTGTTGACTAGGGAGCAAGAGCAAGTTTTGGCCATCGCCATTGAGGAAGGGAACTACGAAACCTTCCTTGCCTTGGTCAAAATACCCTTTTGTCGTGACCACTTGCTTGAGTTCCCCAATCGCCTGACCTCTGGGGAAGTCTCTTTGACAGACATCTCAACCCTGGAAGAAAGCAGCCACGAGGATTGGACCCCATCGTTGACGGCTGAACTTAACGATTTTTCAGCAAGAATCTCGGAAATCACAAAACAATTTCGCAAACAAAAAGACACCAAATGGCTGGCAGACGCCCTTCACGAGGCCTACGGTGAATTCAGATTTGGTGCCGGCATTGTTCGCATGGTGATCAAAACCTTGTGGTGCCAGCTTGAGCGCATTTCAAACCTTGAGGCAAGCCCAGATCCAACTGACCGAAGCGATGCCAATGCTTATGGAACGTTCATCATTAATAGTGGCGTTCTTGCAGGAGCTGCTTCTGGCAAGGCGGCAAAAATGGTGCTTGATCTTGAAGGCGAAGAGCTGGCAAACGCAGTTCAGCAGCTGGCTGCAGCCCAGAAAAAGGCCGCAAACGCCAGAGCCAGAATGATTCGCGCCAACTTGCGCTTGGTGGTGTCAATCGCAAAGCACTACATGAATCGAGGCACCCCTCTTTTGGATCTGATTCAGGAAGGAAATATTGGCCTGATGAAGGCTGTAACTCGCTTTGATTGGCGCCTTGGACACAAATTCAGCACTTATGCCACTTGGTGGATTCGCCAGGCCATTACCAGGTCATTGGCTGAACATGGACGCACTATCAGGGTGCCTCTGCACTTGGTTGAATGCATGTCAAAGGTCCAGCGGGTTCGCCATCGTTTGGCCCATAACCGTGCAAATGCACCAACCACCGAGGAAGTGGCCAAGGCCTCAGGTTACACCGTGGAACAGGTCGAAAGGGCTGAACGAACCACCGTTCGCACCATTTCGTTGGAGCTTCCAATTGGTGATGATGACGCCCATCTTTCGGATGTTATTGAGGATCCCAACGCAGCTCAGCCATTTGAGGATGCAGTTGAAAGCGATCTAAAAATGAGCATTCGCAAGCTTCTTGCCTGCCTTACTCCCAAGGAAGAGGCCGTCATTCGGCTGCGCTTTGGGATCGGGGCATCAAAGGAACACACCCTTGAGGAAGTTGGCGCGGCTGTTGGTCTGACTCGCGAACGCGTTCGACAGATCGAAGTAAAGGCGCTTTCCCGTTTAAAAACGCCTCCTGCTTCCCGGGACTTGTGCGATTTCCTGCAGGATTGATCAGTTGTTTTAGGCCCCCTCAAAGTTGACTACTTACCCCTTTACCGCTAAATTTACGCGCTATTTTGAGGAGTCTTGAAGTGAGCGAAGGGTACGAAGCCGAACTTATCCAACAGCGCATTGAACACCTTAATGAACTGACTAAGCTGGAGAACGGAACGAGATATCCCAATGATTTTCAGCCCTCCTGTCGAATTGGCGAGGCCTTGGCTATCGCAAACGAACATGAGGACATAGGAAGCCAGGAAATACACGTACAGGTCGCTGGGCGTGCGATTTCCAAGAATTCCTTTGGTAAGGCTGTTTTTATTAAATTGCGCGACCAGACTGGCACCATCCAGGCGTATTTTCGCCAAAATGACCTTCCAGAGCTGCTCTTTTCGCGTCTGAAGTTGACAGACATTGGTGACATCGTTGGGGTCGCTGGAACTCTGTTTAGAACCAGAACAGGCGAGATAACCGTAAAAGTCAGCGATTATAGGGTGCTTTCAAAGAGTCAAAGGCCGCTTCCTGAAAAGTGGCATGGCTTGAAGGACCAGGAGCTGCGTCAAAGGATGCGCTATGTGGACCTGATAGTTAACGAAGAATCGCGACAGGTGTTTATCACAAGATCCAAAATAATTAAGTATATTCGCGACTTTATGGACTCGCGGGGCTTCATGGAAGTGGAAACACCCATGATGCATCCAGTTTTGGGTGGAGCCAACGCTAGGCCCTTTAAGACGCATCACAACGCCCTGGATATGAGCCTTTATCTGCGCATTGCGCCAGAGCTTTATCTGAAACGCCTTGTGGTTGGTGGCTTTGATCGCGTGTATGAAATCAATCGAAATTTCAGAAACGAAGGGATTAGCAATCGCCACAACCCAGAATTCACCATGATCGAATTCTACTGGGCCTATGCTACTTATCTGGATTTGATGGACCTTACAGAAGAACTGTTTAGGGGGCTGGTAAAGGATATAGTTGGAGCTGAAACCGTTACTTTTAGAGGGCATGAGATCGATTTTGCGCCTTCGTTTAGGAGGCTTTCAGTGCTTGACGGTCTGCGTCAGTATGCAGGCTACGAAGAGGCAGATTTTAACGATCCGGTAAGAGCGGCAGAAAAGGCGAGACAATATCGCGTCCCCAAGGAAGTAATTGAAACAATTCAAAAAACCCATGCTGGCGGCAATGACCGTGACCACGCCCTGGAGCTTGCGATGCACGTCTTTGAAGAGGTTGTGGAACCGCATTTAATTCAGCCTACCTTCGTCACAGATTTCCCAGCAGTAGTTTCACCGTTGTCCAGGCGAAAGGACTCGGACCCAAGCCTTGTTGATAGATTCGAGTTTTATATCGCTAACGCCGAGTTTGGAAACGCCTTTTCCGAGTTAAACGACCCCCAGGACCAGGCTCAGCGATTCAGGGATCAGCTGGCAGCCAAGGCCGCTGGTGATGCAGAGGCGATGGAGTTTGATGAAGACTACATTCGGGCCCTTGAATATGGCCTGCCACCAACGGCCGGGGAAGGTCTTGGTATCGACAGGATAGTTATGTTGCTGACTAGCCGTGACAACATCCGAGACGTGATTTTATTTCCGTTACTGCGCCCAGAGGGATAGTTGACCCAAGGGCACCAGGAGTATTTTGGAAGCTATCTGGGCGCTATTGCTACCTATTGTGCAGCTCATGGCTGTGATCGCTATAGCCATTGCACTGGTATCGATGCTGGTTGGCCTGCTGGTGGCATTGCTGAAGCGATACTCATCTCGGCACATTCTGGCCGACTACTCGCTTATGGTTGCCCTGCGTATCCTTTTGGGGTTTACCTCTGAAAAACCGACACTTAGAGAGCGGCTGATTCCTGTTTCCGCCCAAAACTTCATCGCTATGGTTGGAACCGCCATTGGAGTTTGGGCGTTAATTGTCGTTTTGTCAGTAATGGCCGGTTTTGAGGCTGATTTAAAAGGGAAAATTGTCAGACACAGCCCACATATAACGGTGATCCCGACGCTGGATATGGCATCCGCCAGTGGCGATGAACAGACGTTGAGCGGCCTTGTGACCGAGTTGTCGAAAATTCCGAACGTGACAGCAGTTGAAGCCTTTATAGAAGGCGACGCCATGGTCACCTCGTTTCTGAGCATGAGTCCAGGAATGACAATCAGAGGGCTTAAGCCGCAAGATTCCTTGGAGAACTCGTGGTTGGGCGATTCCACAACGCCAGCATCATTAAAGGCATTGGCTAACCCTGTATACGCGATGTCCGACCGCGAGCTTGGCTTTAAGGGGCTTGAAAGGGCCGACAGTATCCTTCGCCGACCTGCGGTTGATGGCAATCAAGAGGCTGTAAAAGACGACGAAACCCAAGACGATGACACTGAAGACGTTGATGATGAAGACACAATGCCTGAAATCACCGCCAAAGAGGCCCCAGGACGAGTGCTGCCAGGCATTTTGTTAGGGGCGGAACTTGCCAATAGCCTAGGAACAGCTGTTGGTGATGAGGTGACAGTCATAGTCCCAGATGGGGATGTGGGGCCGACAGGCGTGCGCCCAAGGACCAGGACTTACCGAATTTCAGGCACTTTTGTAAGCGGTATGTATGAACACGACCTAAAAACCGCCTATATAAACTATGAGGAAGCCAAGAACCTGTTTTTACTTGGGTCTGCGAACCGAGTGGCGCTTATGCTCAAAGATATTGACCACCTGGATAAGGTGGCCCCAGTTGCCAAAACAACTGTAAAACAAACTACAGGTGGTGAAATCCGCACAGTGGCTCAGGTCAATAAATCGCTGTTTTCAGCATTGATGATCGAAAAAATCGCGATGTTCTTGGTTTTAGGACTGGTAATTTTGGTTGCCGCATTGAATATTTTCGCTTCTTTGATCCTGATAACCATGGAAAAAACGCGTGATATCGCGGTATTAAGAAGCATTGGCGCTACCAGCAAAGGGGTCAAGAGGATATTTTTGGCCCTTGGCAGCGTTATTGGGGTAGTGGGAATAATTTCCGGCTTAATTCTGGGTTTGGGGACCTGTGCATACATTTATTGGGTTGGCATATCGCTACCTTCGGCCTACTATCTGCGCGAACTTCCGGTGGCAGTACAACCCCTGGACGTTGTTTTAGTGGTCGTGGCCGCGATGCTTGCCGGCCTGCTTGCAACTTTGTATCCAGCTAGCTCGGCCACATCCAAGGCCCCTTCGGAGGGATTGCGCAATGACTGACAGCACGAACCATCAAACTTTGGCCAGCGAGCTTTTGTTGTCCGCGAAATCATTGGAGAAATCCTATACCCATGGGGGAAGGCTGATCCAGGTACTTCGAGGCCTAGACATGGATCTAGCTGCAGGTGAACGTGTTGCTATTTTAGGCAAATCAGGTGTTGGGAAATCCACACTATTGCACATACTGGGAACTTTGGATCGCCCTGACAGCGGCTCGATTGAGTTTGCGGGTGACAATGTTTTTGACATGGATGAAGGAAGGCTTGCGGCCTTTAGAAACAAGCACATGGGCTTTGTTTTTCAGTTTCATCACCTGTTACCAGAATTCTCGGCATTGGAAAACGTGATGATTCCGGCCATAATCGGCGGTCTTTCCCGACGGGAGGCAGAATCTAGGGCGGCCTCTTTGTTGACGGAAGTTGGTTTGGAGGCGCGAGGCGCTCACCGACCTTCAGAGTTGTCGGGAGGGGAACAACAGCGCGTAGCTTTGGCCCGTGCGCTTGTTATGAGGCCCAGACTGATCCTGGCTGACGAGCCTACTGGAAACCTTGACGATTCTACCAGCGAGGAGGTGCACAACCTTTTTGCTGATTTGAACAATAGGTTTGGGGTGGCCTTTGTGGTGGCTACCCATAACCGCAGGCTAGCAGCTTTAATGGACAGGGTGTTGCGCCTGGAAGATGGGATATTGCATCCCGCGGAGGCTGAAGTTTGAGATTAGCTCAAACCATTGTGACAGTAGTTTTGATCGCTTTGATTTCTGGGACCGCAAGCGCCCAGATGCCTGATTCAAACGACGCTCAACAAGTCAGCGACTTGCCAACGGGCGTTCAAGACCCAGTCATCGATGAAGTCAGGTTTTCGGGGCTGGTTCGAATCGATTTGGCTACTGCGACAGCGCGTGTTGGCTCCAAAAGCGGCGCAAAACTTGATAGAGACCAAGTTTCCAAGGACATAAAACGGCTTTTTGCAACTTCCGCTTTCGAAGACGTCCAGGCGTGGTTGGTACGTGAAACAACATCTCGTGGCGACCAAGTACTGGTGCTTGTGTATCGGGTTGTTGAACGACCAGCCATTGAAAGTATCAAAGTCGAGGGGGCAAAAGAAGTAAAAGAAGAGGATGTACGAAAGAAAATCATGGTTCGTACGGCATCCATTCTCGATGTGAACCGGATCAGGCAGTCTGTGGACGCTATCCGGGAACATTACGTTGAACAGGGCTTTTTCTTGGCCGAAGTCGACTACAAGCTGGTTACTAGGCCTGAAAACATGGTTGACGTGGTGTTTACCATCCGCGAACACGCCAAGGTAAAGATCCAACGTGTTGAATTTGTTGGCAACAACAACATTCCTTCAAAAGAGCTAAAAAAAATCATTGGAACCCAGGAAGGGTCGCTTCTGTCGTTTTTGACAGGCAGAGGCACGTTTGCCCAAGAAATGTTTGAACAGGATCTGCAACGCCTTGAATTTTATTACAACACCAAGGGTTTCGCAGAAGTCCGCTTTGACCAACCAATCGTGTCGCTCTCAAGAGACCGCAAGTTCATCCAAATCGTGATAACTGTTCACGAAGGTCCACAATACAAAGTTGGGGAAGTAAGTGTCGAAGGCGACCTGCTCTTTGCTAAAGAAGAGTTGATGAAGGGGTTGGCCCTAAAATCAGGCGAAATCTTTAACGCAATGAATGTCCAAAAAGATGCAATGGCGTTGAGCGACAAGTACAAGGACTTGGGCTATGCATTTGCAACTGTTGGAAACGCGACTAATTTCCGGCGCGATGAGCTTTTGTTGGATTTCACCTACGTGTTGCAAAAGGGCGAAAAGGCTCGCTTTGGACGCATTGAAATCATCGGAAATGAAGGCACTAGGGACTGGACCATCCGGCGGGAAATGCGGATTTATGAGGGCGACCTCTATAACGAGACCAAGCTTAGGGCAAGCGAGGCCAGAATCAGGCGCCTTGGGTTTTTCGAAAAGGTGGAGATTCGCCCAAAAGCAACGTCCAGGCCTGATGAAGTCGACGTTATCGTTGAGGTCAAGGAGCGCCAGACTGGTGCATTTAGCGTCGGAGCTGGTTTTAGCTCGGTCGAAAACTTCTTGTTCCAGGCTCAAATTAACAAACAAAACTTCTTGGGGCGTGGCCAAAACATTCGCCTAGAGGCCACCTTGTCCAGTTTGAGGCGTTATTTTGTCTTGTCCTTTGATGAGCCCTACCTGTTTGACACCAACTGGACATTTGGTTTTTCGGCCTTTAATACAGACTTGGCGTACTACAACTTCTCTCAGGCCTCAACCGGTTTGGACCTGACTTTTGGGCGCCGTTTCCTGGATGATTTCTCGGTTTCCGCGACTTATCGCTTGGAAACTGTAAAAGTTAGGGCTGGCGGCCAGGAAGGGGTTGCCGACGTTCCAATCGCCAACCTTGACTTGGATGGGCTTACCAGCAGTTTGTCCACCGCGTTTATGTATGACAGTCGTGATGACCGAATGTTCCCAACTAGGGGAAATGTCACCAGTTTAAGCCTTGAATGGGCAGGCTCTCAGATCGGGTCCGACTTTGACTTCATTCGGATGCAGGTCAGGTCGCGCCAATACTTCCCGTTGATCTGGGGTGCCGTGGCCAAGATAGCTGGAAGCTGGGGTTATATACTTAGCCCAACTGGAAAACCTGTGCCGATCTTCGAGCGCTTCCAAGTCGGCGATATCTTTACAGTTCGAGGATTTGAAAGGGCGTCCTTAGGGCCTTCGATTCCAGTTGGTTCCGCCAGAGATCCAAACGCCAATCCCACTTCATTTAAGATTGGCGGTGCCCAACAGCTGATTTTCAACTTTGAAATTGAGTTTCCAATCTTCCAGCAAATCGGGGTCAGAGGTGTGGTATTCTTTGACGCCGGCAACGCCTATGATGACGGCGAGTGGCCAAACCCACTAAAGATGCGAACATCCGCCGGGCTTGGAATCAGATGGTTTTCACCTATCGGCCCACTAAGATTCGAGTGGGGCTTCCCGCTGAAGCGTTTAAAGGGTGAGCCGCCGGTAGTATTTGAATTCAATATCGGAACTTTCTAGCGAACGTTCCTGCAACCTGTAAACGCAGTGTACGCGACTAGGGTGTTTTTAAGAGGTTGACGTGAGGATATTTGTTACTAACGACGATGGGGTTTTGTCGCCAGGGCTTGAAAGCTTGGCAAAAGTAGCCCAAAGATATGGAGAAGTTTACATAGTGGCCCCAGATATCGAGCGAAGCGGGGTCTCTCATGCGATTACTTTGACACATCCACTGCGAGCCCAAAAGATTCGTAAAAATATGTGGGCTTTAACTGGAACTCCAACTGATTGCGTGTTTATTGGCTTGAATCACTTGCTTCCCCATCGGCCAGACTTGGTGCTATCAGGCATAAACAGAGGCCCGAATCTGGGGGCAGACGTTTTGTACAGCAGCACTGTGGGTGGGGCCATGGAAGGGACCATGCAAAAGCTCCCGGCCGTTGCTTTCAGCCTTGTCAGCCGCAAAACATATGATTTCAAATGGTCCGAACCAATCATGGACAAGATAGTAAGGGATGTAGTTGAAAACGGGATGCCTGATGGTGTGATGCTGAACGTAAACATCCCAACACCAGAAATTAGTGAATTCAAGGGGTTCAAGTTGACTCGCCTTGGGAATCGTTTTTATTCCAACGAAGTAAACGTCAGAACGGATCCAAGGGGCGGTGAATATCTTTGGATCGGTGGCAGCAGTGTCACCATGGAAAGGACACCTGAAAGCGATACCGGTGCTGTTTATGAAGGCTACGCCTCAATAACCCCAGTTAAACCAGATATGATGGCCAACGAGGTAATGGACCAGTTGGCTAGGTTTAATAGCCTTTCAAAAGATATTTAAAAGGAGCAACAGCTATGGAAATCCAGATCAACCGTCAGGAGCTCATAACGGACGTCGCCTCCACAATCAGGGATATCCCTGATTTTCCTAAGCCTGGCATCCTGTTTAAGGACATCACAACCGTTTTAAGAGATGGGAAGCTGTACGGGCGCCTTTGCAGATACTATGCGCGACAGGTCCAAGCTGCTGGGTGTAACGTTGTTGCTGGAATTGAGGCTCGTGGCTTTTTGTTCGCGGCACCAGTGGCGGCCATGCTTGACCTGCCATTGGCGTTGATTCGCAAGCCTGGAAAGTTGCCTTGGAAGACCAAAAGTGCAAGCTACGCACTGGAATATGGAACAGACACCATTGTAATGCATGAAGATGCGGTGTTGGCCGGTGAACGAGTGGCGTTGCTTGACGACCTTTTGGCGACCGGAGGCACTGCTGGAGCTGCGGTGTCGCTGATTCAGGAGCTCGGCGGGGAGGTGGGCTTCGTGGGCTTTGTAATCGAACTGGAGTTTTTAAACGGCCGCGCTTTATTGCCAGATCTGCCAATTGACGCTTTGGTAAAGTGCTGATTTTGTTGGGGCTCTATCCGAAAATCACCATCTAAAACAACGCCTAGGGAATCGTCACATCCACTGGTCTGCCAAGAGCAGCGGATGCAAAAAGAGCGTCAATAACGGCCATGTTAGCTACCGCGTCTTGAACATCCCATCTTGGCGTCTGACTTTTAACGACCGCCTTTGCGAAGTCCAAAACTTGGGCACGATAAGCATCATCACCGTCACATTCAACGATCCTATCCTCGAACTCTATCTCCCTTTTCATAATGAACGATGAGGATTCCTCCCCAGGAAACCAGGGTTTGTCCACGATAATCGTCCCAGCTGTCCCAGACACCTGAAACTGATGGCGTTCATAGGATTCAATGCTGCTTTCTATGGTCGCTACTGCGCCATTTGGGAATTCCAAGATGCCAGTCAGCGAATCGTCAACCTGCCTGCGGCGCTCAAAGGCAAAAGCCCTTACTGGTTCTTGTCCAAACACCATTCTGGCAGCATGAACTGGATAGCAACCAACGTCCATCAAAGAACCGCCCCCAAGCCTTGCAGATGCAGCAATTGAGCTTTCATCATCTAAGCGAAAAGTAAACACAGAATGAATGGACAAAGGGTCCCCAATCTGGCCATTTTTTACGGCTTTGGTGACACACTCCCAAAGGGGGTGATACCTGTACATGAAGGCCTCAACTACAAGCAGGCCCGTTGTTTTTGCGACATCCGCCACAGCCCTAGCCTCAGACGCGGACATGGCTAAAGGTTTTTCACAAAGGACTGCCAAGCCGGCTTTTAAGGCGTTAATGGTCCATTCAGCATGCATCCTGTTTGGCAAAGGGTTGTAAATCACGTCGACTTCGCCAGACTTTAAAAGGGCTTCATATGACCCAAAGGACAAGGGAATATTGCGTTTAGAGGCCCATTGCCTGGCCTTGGCAGCGTCTCTGGATGCAATAGCTGTCACGGTTCCGCACCCAGCCTTTTTAATCCCGTTCACTATTTTGTCCGCGATGCTAGCGGTCCCCAAAATACCCCACCGAAGCCTTCCTATGCTTGACGCCTTGACCATAACTGCTCACCACCTGAATTATGGGCGAAAGAATGCTGCCCACCAAGGGCCTAAAAAAACTGTTCGCTACCTAAAACACCTGGTAAAACTTCAGTAATAAGCGCCTGGGCTGTCACCATCTTGGAATCATATTCCGCCCGAAGTCGCTCTATGGTCTGCATCAAAGGCGCCAAGATCTGGTCCCTATCTTGTGCGCCTTCACGAATCTGCGTCAGTCCTTCGTCAAGCCCGTGCAAGACATTTGTGAATTCCGTGGCAAGCTCGGATAGGGATTTTTCGACCTTGGTTATTTCCTCGCGCTTTAAATCAAAGCTATCTTCAGGCAGACCAGCAAGGATCTCCCAGGATTCAGGCTCATAATGGAGCGTTGACACTAAAGACAGTAGGTCCAAGCGAACCTCAACTGTTGATATCTTGGCTTTGATCGTGGAAATCAGGTCCTCAACATCGTGTCCCTCTTTAATGTAACGCCTCTTTTGACGGTGATGCCTAATCAAAGTCCTTCCAGTCATTGCCAAGGGAATCAAGGTGTTAAACCCGGCAATCCACATCCAGATGTCGGCAGGGCCTTCAAAGTACAGGTATGCAGCATGAAGTGTAGGCGCCACGATGGTCAGAATCACAACCATACACGGAAGGCCAGGCTTGAGATAAGAATCCAAGTGATCAGGATGGACACGCCCGTGTCGAACAATAAAGAACAGAGCGATAACGTATGCTAACGTGCCAAAAACCCAAGTCATAAGCAAGGGCAGGACAAAGTAGATCAAGACTGCCACTAGTACCAGAAAAGTGACAATCAACAAGCCAAACCCTAGAAGATCATGCACTGGCGCCTCCTGGGGCTAAGTATACCCCAAAATCACCGTCAAGCCCCCTGCCCCCTGTCCCCGCCCCTGTCCCTGTCCCTACTCCGGCAGTTCAAGTATGGGGACCTTGACTACCGTACCAGGTTTTGGGAGCTCTTTAAAATCACCATTTTCGTACCTGAGGGCATCAAGACTTGTCGAATATTTCGCCAAAATATCCCTTATAGTTTCGCCTTCTTGTATCGTGTAGCGCTCATATCTAACAAGCTTTCCGAATGGATATGAGCCTTTGCGTTTATAGTGGCCATCTCGTTTGAAATTAAAGTCCAGGTACTGCTCGGGGGTAAGGCTAATCACAAAAGCTTGCCCCACTGTTAGCCCATCCTTGCATTCTGGATTCTGGCTCAGCAGGGTGCTTTCAGGCTGACCAGACCACAAGGCCAGCAACGCCAAGGTATCCAGTTCTCTGATAGTCAGTTGATGAACCTGCGGGCTATTGGGGTCAGCCATCTGCAACAAGTTGGCCGAAGGTCTTTGAGTTGCGGCACGATCATCCATGCTTGCGCTGACACGCCTTGCTTTACCACCAAAATCCCTGTCAAATGCAGAACAACCAGGAATTAAAAAAACGACCATCAATGTGATAAATAGAAACTTACCAGCCATAGCATCCGGAATGCTAACACCAAAATTAAATAGCTAACAAATTTATAGCTGTTATTTAATTGAGTCCGAACTTCCTTGATGTTATCTTCGAGCAGTTGGCGTTTCCATCAGTACTTCTGATTTAAAAAGCGAAAGAGATCCATAAACGGAGGTAATAATTGAATAAGGATGCTAGGAAGAAAAGCGAAATTTCTATTCGCTCGTCAGCAGCTGAATATCTGACATATGTAGCAGCAATCGGAGATGATGAAAGTGCTATAGAAATTAGATATGAGAATGAAAATATATGGCTCACCCAGAAGATGATAGCCGTCATATATGACGTAACTATTTCTGCAATAAATCAGCATTTAAAAAAAATCTTTGCAGATAATGAGCTTGATGAGAATTCAGTTATTAAGAAATTCTTAATAACTGCCAACGACGGGAAAAAATATAATACAAATCACTATAACCTACAGGCGATTATTGCATTGGGCTTCAAGGTTAATAACGAAAGAGCAGTTCAATTTAGAAAGTGGGCAAATCACATAGTCAAGGACTATACCATTCAAGGTTGGGTCATGGATGACGAGAGACTTAAGAATTTCGGCACCATTCTTACAAAGGATTATTTTGAAAAACAGCTGGAAAGAATCCGTGAAATCCGGCTTTCTGAAAGGAGATTTTATCAAAAAATCACTGACATTTATGCTACCGCCATTGACTATGATCCAAGTGCAAAAGCGACTAAAAGATTTTTTTCAGCGGTTCAAAATAAATTGCATTATGCAATACACGGCCAAACCGCTGCCGAAGTTATCGTAGATAGAGCCGATGCCTCAAAAGAACATATGGGGCTAACTTCTTGGGAAGGAGCTCCAAAGGGTAAAATTCATAAATACGATGTAGTCATAGCTAAGAATTATTTGTCAGATTTTGAACTGGGACAAATGCAGAGAATAGTCTCTGCCTATCTTGATATGGCGGAGGTTCAAGCAGCAAGACACATTCCAATGACCATGGAGGACTGGGAAAAAAGGCTGAACGGTTTTCTTACCTTATGGGATAGAGAAATTTTACGAGATGCGGGCAAAGTCTCGGCTGCTCTTGCAAAAAATCATGCAGAAACAGAATTTGAAAAATATAGAATTGCTCAGGATAAGCTCTATAGTAGTGATTTTGATAGATTCCTAGAGCTTGAAGAGCTTGAAAATAAATCCAAATAGTAAGATGAACCAATTTCTTAATTTACATGTTTTTAGCTTGAAATGCTTAACAGCGGGCCGTAGGCGTCGACGTTCGTCTTGAGAGAACGAAGCTCTTTTCTCTTGAGCACCCCAAAAATCAGTGTCTGATTAGTGATTAAGACTGTCGAGATAGGCCTGCATCAATGATTGGCCCGCAATTGAGGCTGTTTTTTCAATACAACGCCCATTGCCAGAACTGGCTTGTACGTTTAGAATGATGTGGTTTGATGTTGGATTTTCATGGCTCTGCAAAGTATCAATTCAGACTCCCCACTTGCTAATCTGGTGAAACAAAAGCGTGCTTTTGTTGAAATACAGGATCTTTACGAGCTACTGGGCGTGCCCAGGGATGCCACCCAGGACGCTATAAGAGCCTCCTATTTCTCGCTTGCAAAGCTTTTGCACCCAGATGTTGTTGCGCGTCAAGCAGACAATCTGTTGCAACAAGAAGCCGCCGTAGTTTTTAAGGCCATCTCGGGGGCATATGGAATCCTGAGCGACCGTAGGCGCAGGTCTGAGTATGACCGCCTGCATGCGGATGGATTTGCCCCGGTGGAAGATCGAACTAAAAGGGATGCTGCCTCTGAAGCCAAGATTTTTGCGCACAAGGGAAGCCTCTTGATGGACCGCCGCGCCTATGCCGAAGCAGACGCCTGTTTTCGCAAGGCGGTTGAACTAGATCCAACCAATGCCTCCTATCAGTCGGATCTTGGGCTGGCCATTATGAATAACGAAACGTTACCGCTAGGCCCGCGAATGGAAGAGGCTAAAACTTGGCTGGAAAAGGCGGTGGAGCTATCCAAAAGGGAAAAGCCAGACATTTTGTTTGCGTTGTCACAGTACTTCAAGCTAAAAGGTGAAACTAACGCCCAACGAAGGCTGTTGACCGAGACGTTGCGCCTGAACAATCGCCACATTGGGGCCCAAAGGGAAGTGCGACTGCTGGCCATGCGATCCCGGGGACAAGTGGACCTGTTTGAATCTATCAAAAAGTGGTTCGATAAGGTCAGCGGCAAAAAGAAGTAAAAGCCCTTGGATAATATTACAAATTAGACATCAATTAGTCTGTAACGTCAGGATTTTTATAGCTTGCAGCCCAGCGTTTGAGCGTTTCTACCGGCGGGAGCGTTGTTTCCATTAGGGCCTATACCGCCTTCCCCACTTTCACCAGTTACGATGCTTACCTGATCTCGAACAAGCTGTTCGTTGTCAACACAGGCGATTCCAATTGATGGCCCACCACCACCGCCACCACCATCTCCACCTTTACCACCATCACCACCAGCACCACCTGATCCGCCCATGCCCTGAGTACCTTGCTCGCCTCTAGGACCGGCCCTACCGCCCCTTCCAGCTGCTCCACCAGTTCCACCTAGGCCACCATCACCACCATCACCGCCCCTTCCAGTCCTGATGACAGTTTTGTTGATGGTCAGCTTACCACCGGAAACAAAGATGCCAAAGGAACCACCGCCACCACCACCGCCGCCGCCGCCCTTGCCTCCACAACCACCAGCGCCGCCACCACCGCCACTACCACCGTACATTTCGCAGCACGGCAAAAGGATGGCATCACCTTCGCCACCACCGCCGCCGCCGCCGCCACCGCCACCTCCGCCATTCGTGCCATCACCACCAGACTGACCGTTTGATGGCACATAACCTGAGGAAGTGTACGTCCCATCTGGCAGACCGTTTATACCTCTAAGGCCAGTAAATCCTGGCAATCCGACCCCGCCGTTAAGTCCATTTCCTTCAGAGGCGCCACCTGCACCCCCGTATCCACCTGAGGGCTGTCCTAGGTCATTGAGCCCCTGCCCCTGCTGACCACTGAACCCTAAACCATTAATGCCACCACTGTTGCCCCCATTACCACCAGCCACACCACACAAACTATCACCACCATCACCACCAAGGGGCCGTGGGCAGTCACCACACTGGTTAATACAAATTAAACAACCACAATTGTACCCACAGCCCTGGGTCCCCTGCCCCCCCATACTGCCATTAAGACCGTTTTGACCACCAACCCCATTTTCACCACGCCCACCATTACCAGCCTGGATAGTCATAGAGTGCAGTTCCAGGCCTGGACTGTTTGTGGCGAAAATACCATAGGACGATCCACCACGCTCAGAGGTGGATTCAGAGATGACCACAAACCCCTGGACATGAGTTTTTGAGGCAATGTTTTCGGCAATAATCCCCTTATTTGAATTACCTCTTATGGTGGTCGTATTTTCAACCTTTCGTTGCCAATCAGCAGAGGCGTCGTATTGTCCATAGAGGCCGACACCATTGCGCAGTTCGACTGTCTCGTTATAAACCCCCAAGGAAACCAGCACATACAACTTACCTTGGCTTGCAGCCGCATTTAGGCCGGCTTGGATGGTTTTCTTTGGGTTCTCGCGAGTACCGGGGTTGGTGTCACGACCAGAAGAAGCATCGACAAAAATAGCCTTGGATGCGTCTCCATCAATGCCATCGCAGTTCGAGTCAATATAGTCTGGGTCAGGCGGGTCATCTGGTTGATAACCTTCCATTGGATTGCAGGTCTGCGGGCGACCACCTACACAGTTGTCTATCGTGTGCTCACAAGCCCCGATGCCACAGGTCTGAGTCCCCAAGTCCTCGTCGGTCAAACCATCACAATCGTCGTCAATTCCGTTACAGACCTCTTCGAAGTTGGGGAAGTCACCTTCACAAACGACTCCATCGCCAGCAGCATTACAAACGAAAATACCGTTTTTACACTCGTCAGGGTCTGGACCATCACATGGCTGGCCCAACTCTGGCCACAACTCGTCCGTTTCACCGTCACAGTCGTTATCCAGATTGTCACAGATCTCGGCGGACTGCCCTTTGTACTGGTTGCAAACCCCGGGCTGCCCATTTATGCATTCTGGAACTAGGTGTGCACATACACCAAGGCCACACATGAATTCACCCATGTCTTCATCGATGTATCCATTACAGTTGTCATCGATTCCATTACATTCTTCAGGAGCCGGCACACGAGCGGTACAGTCGTCCCAAGCGTACTCCATTCCCTGCAGACGACACACCCTGTCCCCAGTGCAGGTTCCATGCTCGTTAAAGTTGTAGCAGCGGGTAGAAAGTCCAACAAATCCCATCAGGCATGGACAATCATTTTGCTTTGACATACATAGCTCAATTGGCTCACCGCCAATTTTGAGCTGCTGGCATTTAAACCCTTCCAGACAACCAATTCCCTCACTGCTTGAACATTCCACAGCGCAAAATCGCCCCTGAGGTCCATATTCGATGCATCGCGCACCCTCTTCGCCTTCAATGAATTGGCAGTCTATATCGTTGGCACAAGGACGACACAATGCTGAGTTTGGAGGCACGCATGCATAAACTGGCTCTGAACCAGGAGGAGCAACTCGCTCACACTTCCAGTCTGGGTGGGGACAACTCTCAATGCAAAGCTCAGTGCAGACCTTGCCATTCAGAGTCGACATACAAAAGCCTGAATAGCAATCGGAGTTTTCTTCACACGGTGATAAAAATTCCCCCTCACCTGGTAGGTCTGTTGGAGCCTTGTCACCGGGGGTTAGATCGTCATCTGTGACGCCTTCTTCATCTATAGCTTCCAAGTCACTTCTAGGGTCAGAAGATGTGTCCTTGGAATCTGAGTCATCCGAGGGGTCAGGGGCTCCGTAGTCAATTGTAGGCACATCACAAATTCCACCTGGACACTTCTTGTCGCCGCCTCCCTCGCAACCTAGCGCTCCGATCAGCAGGAAAGAGCTAACCCAAAAACCGGTGCTTTTGATTCGAGCCACATCAACCTCCATGGAGCCCAGCTAAAAACCGCTGCATAAAAAGCATGCCCGAAGGATTGTAAGAGAAGTATTGATTTGTCGCCACCTTAAACTAGTACTTAAATGACAGAAACTTGGGAATTTGATAGCCTTCACCACAAGTACCTTGTGGAGGCAGATGGTGCGCCTACTACTTTCATTGTTGCTATTAGCGTCATGTAACCACGTCCCAGAACCTTCAACGGCGGCAGAGGGCCCGTATTGGTGTTCGGTAAACGTTGAAGCCATACCAACAACCCAAGAGCCTGAAAACCCCCTTCTGCGTCATGGAGAGCTTGTTTTGGAGGTTGCGGACACCCACAAAGCCCTTTTGGAACTGCCTCCAATTTTGCAAGCGGTTGGGGCCCATGAAGCTGCAAAAGAGGTAAGGTCAGGTCAAGATGGCACGCCTGCGGAGGCTAAAATCGTTTTAAGATTCGAGTCTAAAAAACTTGACCTTTTGCTTGACTCACTGGCAAAGCTTGGGGCGATTGTCTTGGAAAAACGCAGGATTGCAGATCCTACAGAAGCTGCAGTGATTTTGCAGGCTAAGCTGCACGAGGCTCATGCTAACGAAAAGGCCTTGACACAACGGTTGGAAGGAGTTGCAAAAGGCTCCTCAGAGGAGGCTGCGCTTCTTGGACAAGTCGCGATTGTTAAAGAACGAATAGCTGAACTGGCCGCGAAGAACTATGTCCTTCAAAACTCGCTTCATCACACCAGCTTGATAGTCACCATCAAGGATGCGGCCCCTGCTAATAAGGGCTCAATACTTAATGGCATCAAGGATATTTTTGCCAACAATACCGCATCTTATATTGTGATTACCCTTCCACTTCTATTGATTGCAGTTTTGGTCACCTGGTTGGCTCGCCGGCCTTCGAGATTGAAGGGAGATTGAGGGGCGGGGACGGGGACAGGGACGGGGGCAGGAGGCAGAGGCAGGGACGGAGGCAGGGGCAGGGGCGGAGGCAGGGGCAGCATTCATCTCCTCCGTGGTCAGATAAACGGCTCCAGATTGGCATCTACAGGCGCTTTTTTTCAGGTTTTTTAGATATTCGTTGTCTTATTCAGTGCATTTTGCTGGATTCGTGATACATTGCGTCGCGGGAGCTTTGTAGGGTTAACTGTGTCCAAGGACCTAGAGACCGTTTCATATGATGAGGAGCAGGTTGAAGAACAACTTGCACATATGGCCTCTGAAAAGGCCAGCCCATCTGTACAACCAGCCCACGTCGATAGCTCCGAAGCTCTAACCAGACAACAGGCGAAGGTCGACCTCCCAGCACCTGACAAGCGCGCCACAGCAGTCGATCAGGAAGCCGTCAGGTCCAAGGTTGAAGCAGCAATTGCCGAAGGAACCAGACCAGTAAAGGCAGATGAACTATTAGACACCATCTTGGAGGACCGTTTCCATATCTACGCCAGAGTTGGCGCCGGCGGAATGGGTGTCGTCTATAAAGCCAAGCAATTGGGAATAGACCGGGATGTTGCAATCAAGATGCTGCACCCCGAACTAGTTAACGATGAATTTATCGTCTCCAGGTTCAAGACAGAAGCGTTGGCAGTATCAAAGCTGCATCACCCTAATATTATTAGAATTTATGATTTCGGCCAGTTACCTGACAAGTCCCTCTATATCGTCATGGAGTTCCTCGACGGTGTCAGCCTTGAAAACGCCTTGCGCACCGCGGGAGTTTTCCCAGTCAACAGGGCCCTACACATCCTTCGTCAGATAGCCCAATCGCTGACTGAGGCCCATGAAAAGGAGATTGTTCACAGGGACTTAAAGCCAGACAACGTGTTTTTGACGAGGGTCGGCTCTGACTCTGACTATGTCAAGGTGCTGGATTTTGGGATTGCCAAGCTTAGAGAGGCCGACAAAAACCAAGGGACCCTTACTCAAGCGGGCATGATCTTCGGCACCCCCAGGTACATGGCCCCAGAACAGTGCCGTTCCATGTCAGTTGACCGTCGTGCAGACATTTATGCCATCGGGGTTATGGCCTATGAAATGCTGACAGGCGAGCCTCCTTTCCATGCAGATAACCCCCTGAGCATCTTGATTAAACACGTCCAGGAAGCCCCCAAGCCCATGGCTGAAATCCGCCCTGATGTTGAGGTGGATTCGGAAGTGGAAGCCTTGGTTATGAAGTGCTTGGCTAAGGCGCCAGAGGAGCGCTTCCAGTCGGCAGCTGAACTTGCGGCGTCCATCGTCAAGATCGAGGAGCGGCTGGCGGGCCGACTTCAGCACGTTGTTTTTGTCAACGGGGAACGAGGCACTACAGCTGTACAGCCCCAAAGATCTGACACTATTGCCACCACGCCAAAGCGCTCAAAGAAGGTCTTCGCGTGGACGTTCGTGATATCACTTTTGGTTGCAGCCGGCTTGTTTTTTGGGCTTGGAGGCTACCCGCTGGTAGCCGGCATAGTTGAACCTTTGCTGGCAGGCTCTGACGTAGCTGTTAATACCGCTCCCACACCAGCCGAGCAACCTGTAGCCCCCCAACAGCAGGTTGCAGCGCAGCCGGTGGCTGAAGAACCAAAACCGCAGGAACCAGCCCCAAAGCCCGAAGCTCCACCTGTTGATATGATCTCAATCAATTTTGAAACTGAACCTACCGAGGCCGAGGTTTTTCAAGATGGTGAATCGATTGGGTTTACACCTTTGACCAAATCGTTCACTGCACAAGAAAAGTCGGCGACCTTTGTAATAAAAAAGGAAGGTTACCTGGAAAGGGAAGTTGCCACGCATCTGGACCGCGACGCCAGTTTCAGCATCGTTTTAAGCGCTGCCCCCAAGCCATCTGCGGGCAAAAGAACTGGTTCCGGAACTTCCGGCACAAGGCAGCCTAGGGCCTCAGACACAGGTACAAAGCCGGCAGCGCCTCCGCCTACTGTAGAAGTTGGCAGTAAGCCCGCAATCCAGATTGATCGACCTGCAGTGTCGGGTCCTATCAGAGAGCCTGCACCACCACCCGCCCCGAAAAAGCCAAAAGAAGGAATGGGTAAGGTTGGGGACCTAAAGAGAATGGAATTCTGAGTTTACCTTGGAGCTATCAATGGGGGACAACTTCGGCTCATTGTATCTTGTCGCCACACCCATTGGAAATCTCGAAGATATCACTTTGAGGGCGCGTAGGATTCTGACTGAGGTCCCGATTATTGCCTGCGAGGATACCCGCCATACTGGTTTATTGCTTTCACGCTTGGACATTGACCGTGCTGGGCGGCGGTTGATTGCCTACCACGATTTAAACGAGCAGAAGCAAGCTCCGATTTTGATTGGATTATTACTGCAGGGGCAGGATTGTGCCTTGGTAAGTGATGCTGGGACTCCTGGGATCAGCGATCCTGGATATAGAGTGGTTAAAGCTGCCAGGGATGCTGGCATTCCAGTTGTACCAATTCCAGGTCCGTGTGCTGCCGTCGCGGCACTGTCGGTTAGTGGTCTTCCAACGGATCGATTCTCGTTCATGGGGTTTGTGGCCCCAAAATCGGCTAAACGGTTGCGCCAATTTCAGGTGCTGGAGCCAGATCATGGAACTTATGTTTTTTACGTGCCAGCTCGCAACCTAGTTCAGGTACTTGACGAGCTTTCACAAGTTCAGCCCAACTGTTTAGTGTTCATTGCCAGGGAACTTACAAAGATGTTCGAGGAGTTCATCTCTGGAACGCCAACCGAGTGCAAAGCGACCCTTGGCGACAGGGTAGTCAAGGGCGAAGTCACCCTCGTAATCAACCCAAAATGACCCTGTTCCTGTCCCTGTCCCTGTTCCTGTCCCTGTTCCTGTCCCCGACCCTGCCCCCGTCCCTGATCTCGCCCCTTGCATCTGAACAAATGTTCTCTTAGAATCGCGCTGGAGGTGTTCATGACTCGGCCCAATAAGCTCACCCCTAGGCAGACTGAAGTCCTGCGTTTTATAACGAGTTTTACTAATAAGAACGGAGTTCCGCCTACTGTTCGTGAGATTGGATATGCTTTGAAGATTAAATCAACCAATGCGGTTGCTGGTCACTTGGCGGCTTTGGAGAAAGCTGGTTTTTTGGTTAGGGAACCTAATAAATCCAGGAGCATTCGAGTTAAGGGAGTGAGCAGTCAGATTCCGGTTTTGGGAAGAATTGCTGCTGGGAGTCCTGTTTTGGCAGTTGAGAACATTGAAGAGACCATTTCCACCGACTCTATGCTTGAAAGCAAGTCAGATTTTGCGCTTAGGGTCCAGGGCGATAGCATGATTGGTGATGGGATCATGCCTGGAGATATGATATTCGTGCAAAAAACTTCAGTTGCTGAACGAGGACAGATAGTTGTTGCGCTTTTGGAAGATGAAGCAACTGTTAAACGTTTTGTGCCCACAGAAAATGGAAAAAAGGCTCTATTGCAACCATCAAATCCTGCTCACAAGCCGATAGAAGTCGACCTGACAGATGAAAGCTTCAAAATACTCGGTGTAGTAAAAGCAGTATTCCGCCAAATCTAGCCCTGTCCCCGACCCTGTCCCCGTCCTAATCATTCCAATCGGCGGTCAGCCTCTTTACTTCCATCCTGGTGGCTGTGGAGATGTCTGTCCAGCCCACAAAAAGATAGATTGAGAGCCAAATCAAGGTCCAGTCAAAGGCTAGGCGTTTGGGGACAACGTCAAAGAAAACGCCTAAAACTATCGAGAAGGCAACGGTCATCCACACAAAGTTCAAGATAATCTTTAGATACCAAGACCACTTCCTGCCATGGTGGCCGATGAAGGGAACCAGCGAAAGATTCATAGCGGCTAGGCCAAAAACGAAGACAACTCCGACCCAGTGCATGATGGGAGATATCTGGAACAGATGGCTATTTACCAAAGCCACGATGGCTAAAGCAGAAGCTGGCCTGGGAAAGCCAATCCACAAGCCTTGAACGTCCAGTTTTCGAATCTGGAATCTGGCAAATCTGATACAGCCGGAAACAGGCAAAAGCAATCCGACCAAAATTGCGATAAGTAGCTGGATTTGTGGATGTTCTTCAAGGCCTGGTAAAACGACAGCCTTTCGGTAGACTAGATAAAGTATGAAGCCTGGAGCTATAGAATAGGCAACCAGGTCCGCGATGTTGTCGAATTCAGCCCCAAACTGGTTGGCCTGTTTCAGAAGCCTGGCAACCACTCCGTCGAAGGAGTCGAAAATATAGGCGACAAACATCATCATGCCTGACCAAAACACATACTGATTGGCTTGCGCAGGTGTTGTGGCAGCCATACCTTCCATAGCGACAGCAGCGCAGGCAAGCCCGCCAGTAATGTTTCCTACAGTCATCAAGTCTTTGGTTTTAAAAAACATTTTAATGCACCGTTTTTTCTGGGTCTGAGTCTAAAACTGAGTCTGGGTTTTCGCTGGCTTCTAATGCATGGAAAAATGCAAGCCACTGCAACCTGCTTGCCTCTGCAGCATCTGCAGGCGCAGCCTTCAAAAACACCTCGTCAGCCACAAAAATCTGAGCTCCAGCCCTTAATGCCAAGGCTGCAGCATCAGAGGGACGACAATCGATCTTAAAAGTACGGCGGCCTTTCTTTAGATGAATCTCGGCCACAAAGACACTGTCACGAAGGTCTGTAATTTCAACACGTTCAATCGAGGCGTCCAACGTATCAAGAACAACCATCAAAAGGTCATGGGTCATGGGCCTGCTGACTTCAATGTTTTCTAAAGCCGCGGCAATGGAAGCCGCTTCAGCAAAACCAATCTGAATTGGCAGGGTTTCTTCGCCCTCCACAGCCCTAAGCACCATGACCGGTGCCCTGCTCTCCTCATCCATGATTAAACCAAAAACCTGAACCTCGACCACGAAAACCTCTTTTTACCTAGATGGGACGCCCCATCCCTGTCCCCGTCCCCGTCCCCGTCCCGCGCAGCGAGTGTACCAAAACCTCATCAATTCGCACCATAGTTAATGTTCCGATTGGGTCAGGAGCATCATTTGGCATAGTAAAATTAACCACAACCCCTGTACTAAGGCGCCCAAAATACTCAATCATCCCCTCAGGAATTGAATCAACACGGTCAAGACTGGCTTGATTTCGACTGATACCCTCGACCAAGACTTCTTCAACCCGCCCATGATACCTGGCCATCCTCTGCGCGGCTATCTCATCTCCCAAAGCCTGAAGCTGGGCCAAGCGCTCGACTTTCACGGCCTCTGGAACATCATCTGGCATTTGCGCTGCCCTTGTCCCTGGCCGCGGGGAATACTTGAACGAAAACATCCCCTCGTATTGAACAGCCGCCAAGGCATCAAGGGACTTTTGAAAATCAGCGTCCGTTTCACCGGGAAAACCAACAATCATATCGGTACTTAAGGCCACATCAGGACATGCGGCCTTCACCCGTTCCACCTTGTTTAAATATGACTCAAAGGTGTAACCACGACGCATGGCCTCCAAAATCTGATTAGACCCCGACTGCAGCGGTAAATGAAGTGCATGAGCCAGATTTGGAATGCTGCCAATCGCATCCAGCAGTCGCTCGTCAGCATCCGCAGGATGAGAAGTAACAAAGCGCAAACGATATAAAGCGGGCAAAGCGGCGATTTTTTCAAGCAAAGTCACAAAGGGAATCGCATCAGCCAGCCCTTTACCATAGGAATTCACATTTTGGCCAAGAAGGGTAATCTCCCGCACCCCACCGTCGATTAACGCCTTTGCCTCATCTAAAACTAACTGAACAGGCTTGCTGACCTCACGTCCCCTGACAGTTGGCACAATACAGTACGAGCAAAAGCGATCACAGCCTTTCATGATCGTTAAAAAAGCGGTGGGACCGGGCTCCACGCTTGAGTCTACCTCAAGGAATTCATAGTCAGTTTTGGGCATAAACTGGGTGTTGACAACCCTGTGACCAGCTTGGGCCTGCTGCAATATTTCAGGCAGGTTCGCAATGTTATCCGGCCCAAAAACCAGGTCCAGATAGGACATCTTTTTTAAAAGTTCGCCACCATACTGCTGGGCCGCACAGCCGCAAACACCAAAAAGTACCTCTGGATTATTGCGCTTTAACGGCAGCAGGCGTGACAAGGTCCCAAACACCTTTTTTTCAGGCCTGTCCCTAACGCTGCAGGTGTTTACCAGTACCAGGTCCGCCATGGCTGGATCGGCAGTCTCTGCATAGCCTTGTTTTTGCAGCACCTGCAGGATCCTACGGGAATCAAAGGCGTTCATCTGACAGCCGTAAGTGATGATATGCACCCGTTTTGTGGGAAATGAGACGTCATCAATGGCTGTGTCAAGGTTGGCCTCGAACATGGCGCGAAGCCTACTCTTTGCAGGTCTGACAGTCAAGGGACCGCAGGTCAAGGCCTAGATGAGAATTACATAAAGCCGCGACGTTGAAAGTTACGACTTTGGATTGAAAACGGCCTCCAAATATGCCCAAGTCGTGGTCATAAGGTGGTCATAAAGCTCAGGATTCTCGGCTCCAACTCGTTTCGCAAAGTCCAGTTGAGTTTCCGTTGGCGCCTTGATGTAGCCCTTGGATTTAAGCTCCCTTCGAAGCTGGTTGTAAGCTTTAACTGCTGGGTCTCGTTGATCACCAAGCTTCTTTTTCTTGGGTGTGCGAAGCAATCTGACAAAAACAATCCCCAAAGGAGGAATTAACAGTAAAGCCAGTCCAAAATAACCCCAGGGCAGCGCCTTTAGCCTGTACCAAAGTTGTCGAATATCATTTCTGGTCAGGCTGTTAGCACCTGTAAAAGAATTTTCATTATCTTTTTTCAAGGAAAACAAAGCGGACAGAAAGCTAATCTGCTTTTCAAGGTTGTATTCAACTACCCAGCGATACCAAGCCAACTGAACTGCATCCATCGCCTCCATGAGGCTTGCCAAAAGCCCGGGAGAGGTGCGGCTGGTTAAAAAGGCCGGCGGAGTTGGGTCAAAGGTCACCCAACCATTGTCAGGGAAATAGACCTCTACCCAAGAATGAGCATCAGATTTTCTCAGCGCAAAATAATCCCCATACTCGTTATAAATTCCACCTGCAAAACCGTTTACAATCCTTACGGGAATCCCAAGCTGCCTAAGCAAAATCACCATTCCAGACGCAAAATATTCGCAATGCCCCTCACGATTGTTGAGCAAGAAATCAGCCAACGGGTCGTAGTCTCCATGGCTGGAGTTCAACGAGTAACTAAACTCTTTGTGAAAAAAGGAAACGATGGCTTGGGCAATGTCATAGGGGTTGTTTTGCCCTGCTGCAACATCTGAGGCCAATTGCTCAACAAGTGGATTTAATGGAGGAAGCTCTGTGTACAACTCCAAAAGCCGCTCGTCATAGTGGTTTCCAGCGACTCTCAAGGCTTGTGGATTAAAATCAGGCACTTCTGAGTAAGCGGTATACACAATCGAAACAGCATCTGGCCCTGTCAAGACTACGTCGCCAGCAAGATCGCGAAAAAATCGCCACTTTTTGGGCCTCAAGGCCTCCAGCGCATTGGGTGGACGCTGATAAGCGACTGGGGTTGACATCCCAAACAAAACTCTGGGGGAACCTGCAAGTGGCTCAAGGTAGATTTCCTGGGCAACTACCCCTTCAAGTGGGTCTAAACCGCGCCCGACACGTGCGATCCCGTCACTGTCAACCACCATTGGGCGTCGCCTATGAGTAGTCTTTTTCCACGACTTCCCATCATAAAAGTCCAGGCTCTGCCCTCTCATTCGTAATGGCAGTCGGGCGTTGGGGGACTTAACCCTCATCACTACTTGTAAGTCTTCAGCAATATTGCCAAAATCACCAAGATTGACCTGGTCGGAAAAGCCGGTCATGGCCATCCCACGACGAGACTGCTGGGCAAAAAAACCAAATCCAAGTCGCGGAAAAATAAAGAAAAACACAAGCGAGATTAAAAACACGCTTAAGGTGACGCCGACGGTGACAGAAATGAAGCCACCATGAATCAAATCGCGCCTTGCCAATGCCAGATTAAGCCTGCGCTCGGTTTGAAGGTCGCCTGTTTTTGCCCCTTCAAGCGCTTGACCTTGTATGCCCTTGCGTAAATTGGTCAGTTGCAGGCCTAAAACCAACAAGATCACGTACGGAAACATCAAGACGCCAAAGGAAATACCGGGGTTCACAACTGCAGCCGCCATCACATGCAAAAATGTCAGGGCATACATCTGCATAAAGTCGGCGTCATTCCGAAGCATCAGGGATTTAACGGCACCCAAGAAAATGGCAAAGATAATCGCCCAATAAAGGTAGTCTTCATCAGAAATGGCCAGCCAAAGAAAGGCAATTCCAGCAATAGCAGTCACGACTCCAGCGGCCCTGATAATCCAGTTGGCCTTGAACCATGGGTGCAGCTTGACACCAGCGACAGAAACCAAAAACGCAGAAAGGGACACCCAAATGGGAAATTCCCCGGAAAAGTGTAAAGCCCCAAGCCCACACGCTATCACCCCTAAAGTGACGATTCTGTGAAGGCGATCAAACGTCATGGTCGCACCCAAAGCAGTTTGGCTCCAGGGGCCTGGGCGGCAAAGCTGTCAATTATTGATTCTGGGCTCTTGTCATTTGCCGGAAGTACCGGAACGGTTGCCAAAAAGTCCAATATTCTAATTACTTGACCTTCGCCTGTCCCTGGTGGAACGCCACCAGACATTGTAGACAAGCCTACCATTCGTCCTTGATTTATCAGGTAAACAGCCAAGCCAGCGGCCCTTTCAATTGCATCCTCAACGTCCGCTTCGTCCTTCGTGGTAGCGCGATTCACCAAGGCCACCCAGGCGGACTGGACGCCTAGTTGTTCATCCTCACGCACCACTGGGACCTGTTTACTGGCCGACAAGCGGTGTAAAACCCTCCTGGGATTGTCACCTTGGCGGAAATCTCGAACTCCAAAGAATTCAACTCCACGACCTGCTACTGGCCGCGATTCATCTTCGCCTTCAAAACCAACCAAAGCACCTGTAAAAGCAGGTTTTTTAAGGCGTGGGTACACCAAAACAGTCGATTTGGATGAGATAATCAGGGACTTTTTAAAAAACGAAAAGGGGAACTCGGTCGCAACCACCATCCCCTTCATCTGATACAAGCCGCGCTTTGGAAAGACCAAAGAACAAGCCGTTTCAACGGTTGTACCAGGGCTTAAATCCAGGATCCTTCCGGGTGTAGAGTTGGCCTTCTCCACCAACGGCCAGGCCTCGATGGAAAAGGCTGGGAAACGAGTCCTATTGCTGGTTACCGTTAGGACCGCTGATAAAGGTTGGCCTGCGATGGGGCGCAGACCGCTGACTGGCTTTACCAACACGCCCCTTAGGTTTGCCTCGGATAACAGGCCGCTGATGATAATCAAGGCTAAAGATATACCAAAAACCAGATATAACAAGTTGTTACCTGTGTTGACCGCAGCTATTCCCAACCCAATAGAGATAGCCACCAGGGCCTTACCTTCCTTGGTAAACGAAAGCTTTCGCGGAAAAAAATCCGACCGCCACACGAAGTCTTCAAGGCGGTTTGCCATGATCAAGCCCCTGGCACTGGGGTTCTTGATAGGATCATGGTCAAAACGGCGCGAGCCTCTTGACGCGAACCAGAGCCATCACGCCCTTGTAACAAAACGCGATGCTCGCAGGTTGGAACAAACATCTCGCGGACGTCGTCAGCCAGGCAATAATCACGACCAGCCAACGCCGCGCAGGCCCTGGATGCCGAAATCAGGGCCACCAACCCCCTAGTGGAGACGCCCATTTCCAATGACGGCAGCTCACGGGTCTGTTCAACGATATCCAGGGCATAATCCATAACTGATTCCGGGACGTTGACTTGCGTGACCAATTCCTGGGCACCAACAATTTGGGGCAAGGTAGCAACGGCTTGAACGGCCTGGTCGACTTTGTCTGAAAATCCCTGTTGATCGGCGATTAGCTTTTCAATATCGCGCTTTGGATACCCAATGGATAGCCGGACCAAAAAGCGGTCCATCTGGGACTCTGGCAAAGGATAAGTGCCGTGATGCTCATGTGGATTTTGGGTGGCTACAACGAAGAAAGGCTCTGGAAGTGGCCTAGTTTCAAGGTCAATCGACACTTGGCGCTCACTCATGGCTTCCAGCAGGGCGCTTTGAGTCCTGGGCCCTGCCCTGTTGATCTCGTCGGCCAAAATGACGTTGGAAAAGATGGGCCCCGCATGAAAGGCAAAGCTCTCGGTCTTTGGCGAATAAACGCTGACGCCAGTAATGTCCGAGGGAAGCAGATCCGAGGTAAATTGAATCCGCCTAAATTGCCCGCCAATGGCCCTGGCAAGCGCCCTAGCAAGCACGGTCTTGCCGGCTCCAGGCACGTCTTCCAACAGGACATGCCCCTTCGCCATCAACGCAATCACCGCATGGCGAATCACCTGATCTTTTCCCAAAAAAACGTTTTGAACTTGTTGGATTATCTGGTTAGCTAAAACAGCTGGGCTGAATTCTTTATATTCTTTCACCCTCTCACCGCTTGTCCGCATCCTCGGCAACCTTTACGATTGCCTTGACCACTTTCTTAGAGCAGTTGACCTGTGGCTGAAAACCGCAACCAGAAACATCGTGGATCGCGACTTTTTCCGGGTTGGCAGCGGCTAGAGCTTTGTAGGTCTCAGCTTGAGCAAATTCGTCTACCGGCAGCATGAAGGTCACGGCACCAGCCATTTTAGCAGGGTCAAAGCTGGCGTTTTCCAATTCCTGAGCGGTCTTGTCGATGGCCGCAATATTCACAACGATGGGCAACGTAGCAGGAGCATCACCAAGCGAACCGGCCATAACTGGAGCCATCACTCTGGAAAGATAAGTATTTAAAATATCCGGATGATAGAGGTCTCGCTCCTTTAGAAGCTCGCTGGCCAAGTCTGCCAACTCTTGCGGCATCTGGTTGATGCCCCAGCTGACAAAGCTTTCCAAGTTGTCTGGCAAGGGGCTTGATATGGCAACAACAGCGTTGAAACGACCTGGATTCTTGGCGGCCATCCACAAGGCATTTGTGCCGCCGAGACCATTGGATACCAAAGTAGCCTTTTCGCGGCCAAGTTCTGTAAACAGGCAGTCAAGATCCTGGGGACGCGGCAAATCTTTGGTGTCCACAAAGGCCACCAGCGCGTTTTTTCGAAGCGAATCCAGGTATGGTCTGGACCACGAGTGATCCATGGCAGGACCGCCAGGTAGCACCATAACTAAAGGCCCCTTCTTGCCAAGCACCTGAGCTGTCACCTCACCACAAGAAACATCAGTGGATTTGGCCAATTTATCCACCTTGGGCGGCACCTTTCTTTTTAGCTTTTTCTTTGCGGGATCAGTGTAGGATTGCAGCCACAAGGCGCTATTTACTGCCCAAGCAACTTCGTCATTTTTGTCATTTCGCTTTTTCAAAAGGATGTCAAAAGCCTTTGAATCTCCAAGCCATCCAAGCAGCAAAGCAGCCTTGGCGGCGACAGCAGGTTCCTCGTATTGGACCATTCTTGAGGCCAATGGCACGGCATCAACAGCCCCAAGTCGCAACAGCGTCTGTAAAGCGGTTTGCCTGATTTCCGGTTCTGGATCCTCCTCGGCGACCCGGAGAATTGGGACTATAAAATTCCGAAGATGCAGCTTTTGGATCATCCGAAGGGCCACAACTCTTATCCCGAGATCAGAGTCACCCAAGGCGGCCTCAACGATGTCACCACCCATTTCTGGGGGGAACTGGGCCATTACAATCAGTGCGTCACTTCTGCCAAATTTTCCATGGGGTTTTTCGAATCTGCCGCGCATCACATCGGCGCTTTCTTGGGTGGGGAATGCCACGATTTGATTTGCGGCGAAGTCTCGGACGGCAGCCGACGGATGATCAATCAAGGACAAGGCCAAGTTCGCGCCACTGGTACCTGACTTGGCAAAACACTTCTGGATCCCGGCAGATGGCGCATCAGTGGTTCTAACAGCAAAAATCATTGCGTTTATGGCGCCACCATCCAGCAGATGGCCACAGGCCACGTCGTGATCCAATGGCCGGTCCAGAGCCGAAAGCATTGTTGGAACCCAATCTAATCCAGCAATTGCGGCGATGGCGTCCAGCAAACGTGTTCGAAACTGGCTGTTATCTAAGGCAGTTTCCTTCGAGTAAGCATGCGTCAGGCATGTCGAAGCCTCTGGCGTCTTTGCTTTAACCAGGGTTTCAATAGCTTTGACTCTGACTGCATCGACACCTTGTCCTACAAAACGGCAGATACCTTCTGTGCAATCAATATCTTCTCGTTGTGAGACTAGATCGAGGATTTTAAGTACCCTGTTTTCAGCGATGGGGCCTTCCTCAGAACCTGGAACCCAAGACAGCATGCCGCTGATGGCCTTATCAAGTTCAGCGCAGCCTTTTAGTTCGCCAAGTCTGGCCAAAACCAAGTCGGCCCAAGGAAGAGAATTCATTTGCTTTGCCGCAAACTTGCACCCTTCTTCATCCTTACTGGCAACAAGCTCAAAAACTCTGGCCAAGACGTCGGGGTCACTGATGTTGGCCTTTAAAACACCTGCCAAAGCGTTTGCATTGCGTGGTAGCAGGTCGTTGGTTGAAAGCAACAAAGTTTCAGCAGCCTCCCAATCCTCACCCTGGCCAGTCGCTATCTGGGCAATAGCCTTCGACACGGTTAATCGTTGCTGGGCGTGTGCATTTATGGAAGAAAGGCTGAAAATTAAAACGATGGGCAATAGTTTAATTGCGTGGGCCATCTACTTCTCCTTGTTCCGCTGGCAAAATCAGCTACTCCTACCTTGGGTTCAAAACCGCAGGTTGGCAAGACCCTGGAGCCGGGCTAAAGTTGCAGTATTGTACCACGGTAACCCTGATATTAATCAGCCACTTGGTATGAAGAGGTGATTTTTGCAGGTAATTTACATTCCAAGACGTTACAGCCCCTGTCCCTGTCCCTGCCCCCTGTCCCTGCCCCTGTCCCTGCCCCCTGTCCCTGCCCCCTGTCCCTGTCCCTGCCCCCTGTCCCTGCCCCTGTCCCTGTCCCTGCCCCCCGTCCCTGTCCCTGCCCCAGCACACCTTTTTCTGCAAACTTAATCTAGTCCTTTATAATTACCCGTCAGGAGGGACGACAGTGGTCCGAAATTTACGTTTTATATTGCTTCCGTTGTTATTAATGCTGGCCTTTCCTGCTGCCGCTGCTGTGTTTGTGGAAATGCCTTTTTTAGAACTGGTCCAACGTTCTGATAGGATCGTTCGTGGCTATGTCATTGAAACTAAATCCTATTTTCTTGGAACCTCTGGCCGGATCGTCACTGATGTAACTGTGGAAGTGGCTGAAGATATCGCACAAGTAGGCTCAGCCGATGAAGCCAGGTCACATCAAGTCCAATTCACCACCTTGGGGGGTGTGGTTGGAGACCAAGGCCAAATGGTTGCAGGCCTCAGCAGCTATCGTGCAGGCGACGAACTGGTGTTGTTTCTTGGAAAGACGGTGTCAAACACTGGAGTCGAGAAGCGCCCTGTAATTGGCGTTGCGTTGGGCTCATTTTTCGTTACACATCGTGACGGCCAAGCGATCTTGAAAAGCGCCGTGATTGGACGGGCAAACGATGCCCCTACCACCCTACCCGACCTTATCCATAAAGTCCGGCTGTTGAAAAAGCAGGTGGTGCCATGAAAATAGGCCACCTTATATTGGCGAGCTTGATCGCCTTTGTGCCAAAGATTGCAAGCGCTTACAACTGGTATCCACTGGACGACTATCCAGACCGGTTCATTCGATGGTATCAACCGAATATTCCAGTTTTTTTGGATGACCGCCCCCCTTTGAACGCCGAGCTTGAGGATGTCGTCCAGACCATAACCAAGTCAATTAACACCTGGAACAATGTTCAATGTGACCACCCGATTTTTGACGACATCGAAATGGTGATAGGCCAGTTGCCGGTTGTAGAAAAGGAAAAAGTCACCGAGGGCACCAATCTGATAGTCTTCCAAAATTCGGAAGAGTGGGACCATTATCACCCGACTGGTGATAACCCCGCTATCGATTGGCCAATGGTTTTGGCCTTGACAACCCTGTACTACGATCCCGTCACAGGCGAGATTAACAGCTATTCCCTTGAAATTAATGATGAAAGGTTTCGCTTCACAACCACTGTTCGGCCTCGAAGTTATGACATCGAAAACACGATAACTCATGAATTGGGTCACGTACTTGGGCTGGACCACCCAGATGATGACCTCAAAGATGCCACCATGTATGCAAAGGCGTTAACGGGCGAGACCAAGAAGCGCACCCTTGAAACCGACGATATCGAAGGGCTGTGCAATCTGTATGGGGACAATTGGCCTGATGAACCTCCTGAGGATCCGTCAAGAAGTGGTGGGTGTAGCTCTATTGGCGATTCGATGGATACCAAGCAGTTAGCCGCATGGGCGGCACTCTTGGCGGCAGTCATATTTTTCATAATTAGGCGAAGGGGGAGATGATGCTCAACTTGAAAAAAGTATCAATAAACCTGGCCGGGTTCTTGGCAGTGACCCTTTGTGCGCTTTGTGTGCGAGCACAAGAAGATCCTTTGGGTATCCAGATACGAAACCGAGTGCTGGCTGGCGTTGAAAAACCGGCTTTGATTTTGATTGCGAATCTGCCACTTCAGGATATTTCGGTGAAGATCACTCGCCAAGATGGACGCGTGCAAAAGTTCACCAAAAAGCTGATTAAGATGAGCCACCAGCAAGAGGTCATCATCAATCATCCAGCAAATGTTGACCATGCCGACTACAAGGCGGAGATTCGCTATAAAGGGCTGAAAGAGCCGATTATGATTGAATTTGATGTCGTGTCAGTCAGGCCGATGAAGCTGAATATCACCAAGGAAACTGTCGATTTGAGCCAAGGCCGGATAACCTTTACCACCGACAGTCCTGTGGTCAAGGTTGACCTTTTGGTGTTGGGCGAGAATGGCAGCCGAATTGCTGATATTTCAAAGGAATTCAAAGAGGCCGTTGCTCCTGGAGGCCAGATTGAGGTCTCGTTTACACCAACTGGGGATTCCATTACTTTGGTGCGCTTAACTGCTCATGATCCCTATGGTTTTTATAATGGGATTGAGATGTCGCCATTCTTTATTGAAATCCCGCATGAGGAAATCACCTTTGAGTTTGGTAAAGCAGACATCCTGGACGAAGAGCAGCCAAAACTTGCCAGGACCTTGGAGCGTGTACATGAAGCCTTGGCTAAATTTGGTAATGAATTCCAGGCAAGGCTTTATGTAGCTGGCTATACAGACACGGTTGGTTCCAGGGAGTCCAACCAGGAGCTGTCGGACAAGCGTGCTAACGCCATCGCCAAGTGGTTCAAGGCAAATGGTGCAAAGGTTAAGATTTGTGCCCAGGGATTTGGTGAGGACTCGTTGGCGGTGCTGACTCCGGACGAGACTCCGGAACCAAGGAACCGACGGACCTTGCACGTCTTGGCTAACCAGCCTCCGCCGGTTGGTCGCTTGTTCCCTAGGAGCAACTGGAAGTGCCACTAGGGCTGGGGCGGGGACGGGGACAGGGACTGGGGCAGGGACGGGGACAGGGACTGGGGCAGGGACGGGGACAGGGACGGGGGCAGGGACAGGGACGGGCCCCAATGTGCTGGTTTTGGGCATTGTTAATTTGCCAGCGCCTAAATAAGTATTTATGATCGTTCGAGTCAGGAGGACTGTCATGAAACAAAAGCCTGCAAATCAAGGGTTCACCCTAGTTGAACTGATGTTCGTGGTCGCGATTTTGGCGGTTTTATCGCTGGTTGCGGTCTTTAGCTATCGTGCATATCTCAGAAAGGCTCGAACCCAAGAGGGAATTGCTTTTTTGATGGACATCAAGATGAAGCAGGATACCTACTTCATGACCTACTCCAGATACGTCAGCACAACGACTAGTCCTGATGATTACTATCCGCCATTCGTTTCTACCCCTGCAGAATGGTCATATGGAGGTACGGTCTGGAATTGTGACGCTCCACCAAATCAGGCTATCGCTGGTTTTTGTGCCTTGGGCATCATGCCAACTGCTGAAATGACCTGGTTCCAATATCTGACCATTGGATGGGAGCCTGGAGCTAGCACGCCTGACCCACAGTTCATTAGGGACCCCACAAGGCGGTGGTGGTTCGCCCGCGCCAAGGGATTTGCAGGCTCAGACGGGCGCAGCCTGCCCTTTGAGCTAAGAATGACCAGCGAAGTCAATGAAGTAATGGAACTGACCCAGTAAATAGCCCGAAATCACTGCAGTTACCCCAAGGCTACATCCAGGAACATCATCACTAAAAACCCAACCATTACCCCAACTGTGGCGAATCTAGCATGCTCTCCTCTGTGGGATTCTGGAATGATTTCGTCGCTTACAACGAACAGCATGGCACCTGCAGCAAAGGCGAGCCCCCATGGCAGCAAAGGCTGAGCAATTGACACAATTCCAGCACCTATAATCCCGCCGACTGGTTCGACCAGCCCAGTCAAGGTTGCTAAGGCAATGGCCTGCTTGGCTGAATAGCGCTCGGTAAGTAACGCCAAGGCCACGACCAAGCCCTCGGGCATGTTTTGCAACCCAATTCCCAAGGCCAGCGACAGGCCGTTTCGCACGTCACCACCGCCAAATCCGACCCCAACCGCAAGGCCTTCAGGAAAGTTGTGCAAAGTGATGGCGATAACAAATAGCCAGATCCTGCGCAGCCGCTTTGGATCTGAACCTTCGGGGCCCATGATGAAGTGTTCGTGGGGCAAAAGACGGTCTGAAAACCACAAAAACAGCCCCCCAAGGGCCATTCCAGCAACGACGATCAAGGCCGCCGTCGTGCCGCCACCAGCTGCATCAATGGCCGGAACAATCAAGGAAAACGAGGTGGCAGCCAGCATGACGCCCGCCCCAAATCCCATCATGACGTCTTGCGTCTTTTGGGAAATATCCTTGAAGAACAGTATTGGTAACGCCCCCACACCAGACATTAGTCCGGCAGCTAGGCTCGCAAGAAAGCCAAGTAACCACAAAGGCATTTCACGACAACATTCCAGGAACATTTTCCTCCCCAACGTCAAGGTAATTGGAGTCCTTCGGTCGGCGATGATAGTCCATTAATACATTTTTTACATGCCATGGTGACAAGTTGGGAAATCGTGATTATTGTGATGGCCACTGGGACCCTGTAAGGGCGTTTGCCTGGGACCTGAATGTTGACCTTTTGATTATTGGAGGAAATATGGACGCTAAATTAGCAAAGGACCTAACCAAGCAAATTAACAACGAATTATTCGCTTCTTACCTTTATCTTTCCATGTCTGCATGGTTTGAGGACCAAAATTGGCCTGGTTTTGCTCATTGGATGAGGCTTCAGGCGAAGGAAGAGCTTGACCACGCGATGAAGATTTTTGACTACCTGAATGATCGTGGGGTGGCGGTTATTTTGGACGGTATTGCCGCTCCTAAGACCACTTGGGACAGCCCGCTTGAGGCATTTAAAGACGCGCTCGATCATGAAAAGCAGGTTACCAAGAACTTCCTGGATCTGACGGACTTGGCCATTTCCCTGAAGGATCATGCTTCCCAGATCTTCTTGCAGTGGTTTGTCACCGAGCAGGTTGAAGAGGAGAAGAGCACTGGTGATGTTGTCGCGATGTTGGAAAAGATTCGTGGGTCTGTTGGCGCGGTCTTCCAACTGGATCGTCAGCTTGGAAAGCGTGAGGACGATTAGCATTGTCGGTGTCGACCAGGTCGCTTTTGGACCAGGATTTGGGGGCTGGTTAAGAGGCGCTGCCTGTGCCAGCTGCCCAGCCTGTTGACCAAGCGATTTGCAGGTTGAAGCCACCTCTTGGGCCGTCAAGGTCCAGTATTTCTCCGCAAAAATAGATTCCTGGAACCAGCTTTGACTCCATGGTTTTTGGATTGATCTGCTCCAGGTCTACCCCACCGACTGTGACTATGGCCTCTGCGAAACCGCGGTTGCCGCTGATTGATACTGGGAAGCGTTTTATCAAGTCGACGATTTTTCGCCTGTCAGCTGCTGATAGCCTTGCTGGTGGCTTTTTTGCTTGACCTGATGATTGAGCGATCAGTTGTGCGAGGCGCTCGGGTAGAAGTTCTGCAATGACGGTGGCAAGCAAGCCGCGAACATTTAACATTTCAGCTAGTTTGAGATCTAGGTCGTTTGCGCTGTAGTTGGGCTGCAAATCCAGGAGCAGGTCAAATTTTGAAGCACCCTGCCATTGAGCAACTAGTCTGCTGATATCCAAAACGGCTGGTCCTGATATTCCAAAGTGGGTGAACAAAATGGGGCCTTGAATCTTTGCTATTTTTTGACCTTGGACGGCGGTTACCAGTACATCGTCGACTGATAATCCTGACAGGGCTCGGATTCTTGAGTCTGCTACTGTTAATCCTACTTCCCCAGGTCGTGTGGGGGTGATTTTATGGCCAAAATCGCGGGCAAGGGCATATCCATCGCCACTTGAACCTGTTACTGGGTAAGACATTCCGCCGGTGGCGATGATGACGTTGGCGCATTCGAACGTGGAGCCATCTTCGGCGATGACTTTGAAGGGCCAGAACTTACCTTTTGGGCGCCCGGCGGCGTCCTGTTGCTCGATTTTGACGACCCTGACACCTGTCTTGATTGGGATGTGCAGGGCGTGGAGCCTGATTTGGAGTGCGTCCAGGACCTGTTTGGCACCGCCTTGGGCTGGATAGCAGCGTCCGTCGGCGTCAACCCTAATTCGTACTCCTAGCTTTGCAAAAAAATCCATCGTGGCACGTGGATCAAAGCGCCCAACGGCGTTGTGCAGGAACTTGGCGGCTGGACCGCAGGCTTGTACAAATTCTCTGGCGTTGAGGTTGTTGGTTATATTGCAGCGACTTCCACCGGATAAAAGCAATTTGCGTCCTGGCTGTTGCATGCGCTCCAGTATCCTGACACGCTTGTTGGCCTCTCCGGCGGCAATAGCAGCGACCATCCCGGCGGGTCCGGCTCCAATTACAATGACATCGTCCATGAACAGCACCACCAACAAGGCACGCTCGGAATGCTACAGCAAAGCGGGAATTCACGAAAGCGGCAAAGCGGGTCAAGCACAATGGCGTGGCCCGGTTACAGATCCTGGCCCCTAGGCCCTGTCCCCGTCCCTGCCCCTGTCCCTGATCCTGCCTCCGCACCCTGCCCCGCCCCAAAATCACCCTTCTGCCCCCTTTTGCCAACATTATGCATTGTCAATTAGATTCACTTCGCACCTTGAACACGATAGGGCTGGCGGTTATATTGGCGGCGACATGCCCGGGAGGAGCGTTTGTCGGTTGTTGTCATTGCTGAAAAACCATCGGTGGCTAGGGACCTGGCTGCGGTGCTTGGGGCTAAAACCCGAATTGAGGGTGGTTTAACAGGTAATGGATACGTAGTTACCTGGGCCATTGGGCACTTGGTTAGCATTGCCCAACCCCATGAAATGAATCCGGAATGGAAGTCATGGCGGTGGGATCGGTTGCCAATTTTGCCCAAGGAGTGGGATTTGGCGGTGCTGCCAGGTACTGCGGACCACTTCGAGATTGTGAAGCGACTGATGTGCGCCCCTGACGTTGAGTCGATTATCTGCGCGACTGATGCTGGACGCGAGGGCGAGCTGATTTTTCGGTATGTCTATCGCATGGCTGGTTGCACCAAACCGGTGTCGCGGCTTTGGATTTCGTCTCTTACCCCGGAGGCCATCAAGCAGGGTTTTGCCAAACTGCGTAAGGGTGAGGACTTTGAGAACCTTGCCATGGCGGCTGAGGCCAGAGCCCGTGCGGATTGGCTGGTTGGGATGAACCTTTCTAGGGCCTACTCGCTTAGATTTGGGCCCAAGTTGCTGTCAGTTGGCCGCGTACAGACGCCTACCTTGGCAATGGTGGTCGAGCGAGAGCTTGCCATCAGGTCCTTTGTCCCTGATAACTACTGCGAAGTTTTGGCCACTTTTGGTGACCAAAAGGATGATTCGTACCAGGCGACTTGGTTTGATTACCAAAAAATCCAGGCGGATGCTGAAGCTGGGACCAATGAACCAGCGGAAAACACTACGGAATCTGGGCAACCAGAACAATCCAAAGAGCCTGAAACCCAGCGCCCCGAAAGGCTGCCTGCTGATGGGGTTTTGGCCCAACAGATTAAGGACCGCGTCCTTGGAAAGCCGGGTGTGGTCGAGTCGCTATCTGGCGCAGACAGGAATTTGCTGCCGCCTCTGCTCTTTGACCTGACGGAGCTTCAGCGCCAGGCAAACAGGTATCTTGGCCTGACCGCCCAAGACACCTTGGCCGCGGCACAAGGTCTTTATGAAAAACACAAGCTTATAACTTATCCAAGGACTGACAGCCGCCACCTTTCACAGGATGTGGCCAAGCAACTTGGAAGCGTTGTTGCCACTATCGCCCCACAGTATCAAGGTCTGGTGGCGCCCGGCTCTGGGGGGCTGCTGGGGCCTAGATTTGTGGATGATTCAAAGGTTACAGACCACCATGCCATCATCCCAACAGTGGTTGATCCCAAAACAAAGGCCATGAACGCCAATGAAGCTGGCGTGTATGACCTTGTGTGCAGAAGACTGCTGATGGCGTGGCATGAAGACCACAAGACCAGGGTTACCACGGTAATTACCAAGGTTACCTCGACTGAACTGGTTGATGGCGAAACCAAGGAAATTGACGACTACTTCAAGGTCTCAGGCACTGTTATCACCCAGATGGGTTGGAAAATCCTTGAACCGCAGTCTGCTAGGGCTACGCCAAAGAAGCGCAAATCCAAAAAAGATGAAGGCGACGATCAGGACACGCAGGCATCGAAAGAACTGCCTACCGGGCTTGCACCTGGGCAGACTCGCGAAGTCATGGCGGTGGATGTCGCAAAAAAGGAAACCAGCCCGCCAAAGCGTTTTACCGATGCAACGCTGCTGACGGCCATGGAGACAGCCGGAAAAACGTTAGATGACCGTGAGTTGGAGCTTGCTATGAAGGATCGGGGGTTGGGAACGCCAGCTACCCGAGCCGCGACCATAGAGACTCTGATCACGCGCAACTACATAGAACGAAAGGGTAAATCGCTTGGGGCGACAGATGACGGCATTGCACTGATTTCTGTGATGCATGAAACGGTTAAAAGCCCAGCCATGACAGGGGAATGGGAGCTTGCGCTTAAACAGATGGAAAGAGGCAAGGCCCCATTTGACCAATTCATGGAGGCAATCGAGCGCTATGTGCTTGAAGTCCTTGGTCTTGTCAGGAATGCCAGACCTGGCCAGCTAGAAAGCAGGTCCCCCCAACAAGCCAGCTCATCCCAGGAAAACAGGGCGTCCCAAGCAAGCAGCGCTTCAAAGGATGCAACTGCTCAGACCCCGCCAGCCCCTGGCAAACCAATGACGATTGGTGACCTGCTAAGGCAGCGATTTAACTTGCCTTCTTTTAGGCCTCACCAAGCTGAAGTATGTGCTGCAATCACCCAAGGCCATGACGCTTTGGTGGTGATGCCGACTGGTGCTGGAAAATCCTTGTGTTATCAACTACCTGGGATAGCCCTCGGCGGCACGACCCTGGTTATCAGCCCGCTGATAGCCTTGATGGAAGACCAAGTATCAAAGCTAAAAGCCCAAGGATTCAGGGCCGAACAGATCCACTCGGGCAGGACCAGGGAAGAGTCCAGAGCCACCAGTTTTGCCTACCTTAGGGGACAGTTGGATTTCTTGTTCATAGCCCCAGAGCGGCTCTCAGTCCCAGGTTTTCCAGAGATGCTTGCCAAACGGCTTCCAACATTGATCGCAGTCGACGAAGCACACTGCATCAGCCACTGGGGGCATGATTTTCGACCTGACTACCGGCTTTTGAAGGACCGTTTGCCGCTGCTAAAGCCGGCACCCGTAGTTGCTTTAACCGCTACTGCAACCACTAGGGTCCAACAGGATATCTGCGAGCAGCTCGGCATCCCTGGAGCGACCAGATTCATCAGGGGATTTAGGCGCGACGACCTGCGAATCGAGATGGCAGAGCGCCAACAGGCAGATCGGGTTGAGGCCACAATCAGGCTGCTGCAAAAGCCAGAGCGCCGCCCTGCGATTGTGTATGTCCCATCGCGCAAGATGGCGGAATCTTTGGCTGAAACGCTGAACTACCATTTTCCTGCCCAAGCCTATCACGCCGGCATGGATGCTGATGCCAGAACCGCCACTCAGGAGGCCTTTTTATCCAGCAACGACAGCGTCATAGTCGCCACCATAGCCTTTGGGATGGGGATTGATAAACCAGACATCAGAACGGTCATCCACATGGCGATGCCTGGCTCCATCGAGTCCTACTATCAGGAAATTGGCCGCGCCGGCCGAGATGGCAAGGGTGCCCAAGTACTGCTGTTTCACGCCCACAGCGACCGAAAAGTTCATGAAAGCTTTTTGAAGCGCGACTATCCGGAAACCAAGGTTTTAAAGGCGATCCGGGACATGCTGCCAAGCAAAGGGCTGCCAAGGGAGGCCTTGATATCGACTTGTGGCTATGACCCTGAAATAGCTGAAAACGCGATTTCAAAGCTTTGGATTCATGGGGGAGTCACGGTCGATGTACAGGACTTCGTTTTCAGGGCAGATGGAGACTGGATGCCCTCCTATGAACAGATAAGGGACCATAGAAAGAGTCAGCTTGACCAAATGAGGGAACTGACCAAAACAAGCGGATGCAGAATGACGTACCTGGTGCGGCACTTTGGCGACCAAGACGATGCCCCCTGTGGTCATTGCGACAACTGCAAACCTGGGGCCTCTGTCGTCAGGATATACAGGGATGCCACCCCTGCCGAGATGCATATCGTTGATGACATACTAAGTGCGCTAAGGCAAAGGGACGGTCAATCCACCGGGGCGCTTCATCGAGCCCTTTATCCAAGCAACACCCCTGACCGCACAGAATTTGAAAGGATAATCTCGGCCTTGGTCGGCGCCGACTTGCTTACAGTGGAAATGGACACCTGGGAAACCGATGACGGAAGAATGCAACGATTTCGCAGGGCTAGGTTAACCGCCGAGGGCAGAACTGCCCTGGATTTAGACGAACACATAATTTCCATCGAAGACATCCCCGCCAAGGCAGCCACTGCCAGAACAAAGAAAGCGGCCAAGAAAACTGAGGCCAAAACTGAAGCCAAGTCTGAAATCAAAAGCGTCGACCCAGAAATCTTTGGCAAGCTAAGGGCCTGGCGCCTAGAAATAGCCAGAGAACAAAATGTCCCAGCATTCAGAATAGTTACCGACCGAGTCCTAAAAGAAATAGTCCACGCCATGCCAAAAACAATGTCAGACCTCACCCGCGTCCCAGGCGTCACCCCCCGCATAGCAGAAAAATGGGGCCAAGAAATCCTACTTAGACTGTTGTAAATCTTCGTGTAATTTCAGGCCAGGGTTAGCACCTCCATATATCGTCTAACCTCATCTTCTATATCGAAATGTCTGCTGTATTTGATGAGGGCAGTCAGGTTTTTATCTGCTGTCTTGAAATATCTGATGAGTCCATCCGTGAATATCTGCCTGTCTATCTTGCCTCTATCAAGGATAATGTCGCAGATTGTCCTTTCCGGATCGTAAACTTGAACGGCATTTCCCAAAGGAGTTTCAACAGTTGTGATCCCGATGGGATGCAGGTCTTTCTTTACATACCTGATTTGTAGGTTTTCATACCTTCTTTTGATATGTGTCGCGTTATACCCTTGGGGTACGGATATATAAAAAGTATTCGGCGTACGGTCAGATAAGTCGTGAAGATACAAGGCAGTTTGATGCGAAAAAACGATCCTTACGCTGTTTGATGAAATGAGAACGAAATCATCAATTAATTCCCCTGCCTTTTGATAAACGCCTGGTCTGATTCGTTCAATCTCCCCTTGATTTGCCAAATCAGACAATATGTGTCTGCCAATTCCTATGTTTTCAGCGTCTCTATTCGTAATAACCGAGTGTTTTAACAGATATTCTCTTAGGGTATCCACAACTCACCCCGCCACACCCTCGCGTTAGTTATACACAATTAAAGCGAAGGTGTAAAGATCCTGAGAATTGTCTTTAGAATATCTAGCTTTCAGTTTTATCTGGAGCCTTTAAGAAAGCAGTTTAAGCGCTAATTCAAGAACCATGAGTTTGGGTTGATTTCCCCAATGATTTCGCCGATCAGCTAATGATCTTCTTCTCGTTTGAATGCACGAAAAGGACGTTTCCGATGTCGTCGTATCCTTCAAAAAGCGAAAAATCGCCTTCTCTTTTGAAGGAGTTCTCATTGAACCCTATCATCGTCAGTCCGGCGTCAAGCGATCTGTTACTAATGACTTCCTTGACGGAAATGTTCACATCTCGCTCAATGATTTCGATGTTGGTTTCTGTAATTGGCATGCGCCCGCTGTTGATCAGTTCGTGCATTTGACGTCTGACTGTCGCCATCTCAGAGGCATCGCAGATGTTGAAGATCTTGATGTTGGCTCCTCTCCAACTGGGGTGACCCATAATGATAAAGCCCAGTAAAATCATCAGATTGGCATTCACAGTATCAAAGCTACGCACCCAAATATGAATACCGTTTTTGTACAAAATGGGCTTGCGACTGGTGCCCAAGATACAGACGTCAAATCCGCCCGCGTTTACCATGCGGAAATTGGTCGTTATGTCGTGCAGGTCATCTCCAGGCTCACTCTTTAGATACTCGAAAATGACCATGTTGTTTTCCATTCCCGCGATTCCGGGAGTCTGGACAGACTGCGATATGGCGGATGTGGTTGATGGCGAAATCAGGGTGTCGATATAGACCTGATTGGAAGTATCGAGATTGTTTAGCAAACGCTCTAATTCAGCCTTCGCTTGCTCATGCGTCTTCTTCGAAAAGTAGCCATCAATCAAGTGCAAGTAGGTGCCAAATCCGTACTTATAAGAAATCCAGTTCAGCAATTTTAAAGCAGAATCACGCCTAAACGTGTTTCTGGAAATGCATATTGCACTGGGACGCCACTCTTCTTCCGAGGCTGTTGGAACACCAGCTGTGGTCCTTTTCCGCTTGTTTTGAAGATAAATTTGCAGGCTTCTGTTCATCTGGAAAAGCGTGTTTGCAAATATCGCCGAAAAGCCTTTGCGATCACTGTGATAGTGTTCCATGTAGATGTACATCAGGACGATAGCTATGTATGCCACCAGCGTGTAGACAAAGCTGATCTGGAACATTGCCCATACCGAAATTATGAATCCCGCAAACGAGATATACCACTTCGATTTGAATGTAGGTCGATATGCCGGCGAAGAACCGAAATGATGAAGAAACGAAATCAAACAGATGCTTCCGTATGTAACCAAGAAGAACATAGATATGATTTGTGCGACCGAGTCGACGCTACCAAGCGCGACAAAAACAATCGCAATCGCACACGTTACCAATGAAGCATTGACGGGCTCATTGTCTTTTTCACGGGTTTTGGAAAGCCATCCGCTGATGCCCCTGATCGGCAGCGAGTCGTCCAGCGCAAGCGCCTGTAACGTGCGAGGGCCGACCATCACAGAGCTTAAGGCCGATGTGAACGTGCACGCAGCCAACCCAAGCGGGATTAGATACTTACCACCAATGGCTATGTCTGCCATGATTAATTGGTTGCCAACTAAAGCATCAGACTGTGCACTGTGTGCGAATTTCAAGCAAATAAGCAGATATAAAACCAACCCAGTGAAAGTTGCGGCAATAGTACCGATAGGGATGGATTTTCCCGGGTTTTTCAAGTCGCCTGAAAGTCCGACTCCTGCTGTAATCCCTGTAAACGCCGGGAATATAATGGCTAACACAAAGAACATGTTCCCTGTGTTTTTCAACGTAGCGTTGGCAGCAAAATGCCCCACCTCAGCCGCTTCCAAAGGTTTACCCAAGAAAAACATTGCGATAGCCAGCAAGACAAGCGCCCCTGCGGCATATAACACCTTCAAGCCCATATTGGCCCCTTTTGTCAGAACCAACACCGACAACAAGAGGATCGCTGGGATACTTATTGCTTGCCTGGGAAGCATAATACCGAAGTTGGCGTTAACGTACTTAAACAGAAAATCAAAGGCTTCGGTAAAAGCCACGATATAAAAGGCCACGCTGATTGTTTGCGAAAGATACAGCAATATACCTAGGGTGGCACCAATGTTCAGTCCGAAAGAGCGTGAAATAATGAAGTATTCGCCGCCGCCCTCAACTCGTTTGTTTGTGGCCAGTTCCGATATGGCAAGCGCCGTGGGGATGGTGACCATATGCCCGATCAAAATGAGGATAAACGTTCCCCACAAACCGACAGACCCAACCGCAAAGCCAAAGCGCAAAAAAACGATGGCCCCAACGATTGTTGAAAGCGCAGTCAAATAAACAGCCGGAGTTCCAAACTTTTTAGCGTCGCTCATAATAATTCGCCGTTTGTACGCGTTATTTTCTACAACTCAACACCGTGTTCAAATATACAAAGCTCCCGTTGATCCTACAATTGATTTTTGCTTTCAGGGCTAAACTTTTTCTCAAAACATCGCCATTTGGTTGAGGAATATTCTTGCACATCCAATTAGACCGCATTCTAGCCGCCAATTTCGATGGCGTTTACCTAGACATAATCGACGCTTTCGAATACTTCGAGTAAACGGACCCGAAAGAGGCTAATGCTTCATTTTGCGTCGTCTGCTTCGGTCAGACAATCTTATCAATCTCCTCAAGCAGGAACGGGATTATGCCCACATAGCTGATGCCGTTTTCATCTGTGTGCATTTTTCTATTACCACCTGTTACAACAAGTTTTCTAAATGAATCCCCGGTCTTGAGAAGGGGCATAATCTCTTGCTGATGCTTCTCCGTGTCGTGGATGCTGAAAGCCGACTGTATGTAAACCCTTTGGCTTCCACTGTTTACCACAAAATCAATCTCATGCCAGCGTTCAGGCAGCAGCCGGCCATCGACGGTTTTTGCGAAACGCACAGACCCCACATCCACCGCAAATCCGCGAAGCACCAGCTCGTTAAACAGAATGTTTTCCATCAGGTGGGTCTCTTCAATCTGCCGGAAACTGAGCCTTGCGTTTCTTAAGCCGACGTCTTGGGCATAGTATTTGGCCGGCGAATCAAAGTACGCCTTCCCTTTCACGTCATAGCGCCTGGCCTTGGTAAACAAAAAGGCATCCTCCAGTGCATCCAGGTATTTTTTCACGGTTTTATCAGTTGTACCCGCACGGCGCACCGAGTTCAAAGTGTTGGCCAACCTGGATGGATTAGTCAGGCCACCAATGTTGGAGGCCAACACATCCAACAGGTCATCCACATAAGACTCGGCCACCTGGTATCTTTCAACAATATCCGCCACATATACCCGCTCGAACAGGCTGGCCAGATACGCCTCTTTTTCCCTTGGGTCCTTTTCAAGCACAGCAAGCGGCATCCCGCCATACACCAGGTACTCTTCCCATGCATCAGCCTTGTCAAGGCCAGAAATCGAGTAATACTCTGCAAAGCTAAGTGGGTGCAGCCGGATTTCAACGCCCCTGTCACGAAAGTGGGTGGCCACATCCTTGGACAGCATCTTGGTATTGCCCCCGGTCACATATATGTCCAGGTTGCTACGTGTCATCAGGTCGTTAAGGACGTCATAGAAGGTGGTGTATATCAATTCCCGGTCTTCTTCAGGCACTTGGCTTTCATCAACATCCGCACGCTTGATTTTGTACGACAGCTGTATTTCATCAACGAACAAATAGAACTGTTTGTCTTGACCTTCAATCTTTTCAACAACATACTGATACAACTTGTTAGGATTGCGCATGGCCTCATGCTGCTTCTTGTCCAGCGCAATCTCGATGATTTGGCTGTCGTCCACGCCCTGCTGATGCAGATATTCCTTAAAAAGGCGAGCCAGCAAAAACGACTTTCCACAACGTCGAATTCCAGTAATGATTTTGATACGACCATTATGCATCATGGCAATCAGGCGCTTCAAAGGTCGGTCTCTCTCGATAACTATCATAACGCCTCCTAATACCGGATTTAATCGACTATCGACGAAATCCGTTCCCAAGGCACTATCTTACACCATTGTGGCAACCAGCACAGACCGAATTTGATCGACTATCGACTAGATCCGGTTACTAAGACTGCCTTAAAGGACGTGCTCCATATTCGCTTTTTGCCGCAAGTAGCAAACTGCCCTCCTTACAACCAAGCACATCGACAAGGATTCCCGGCTTTAAACTCGTTGATAAGCTTGACGGGGCGGTTTTGATGTGTAACATTTTTACTCGGATGGAACTGAGTCGGATGGAGCCGAGTAAAATGCAGTTTTTTGGTAGAGAGACCGAACAGAAACGATTGAAAAAGGCCATAGCTGATAAAGGCCAGTCTGTGGTGCTTATTTATGGGCGCAGAAGGGTCGGTAAAAGCGAGCTTATTAAACACGTGTTGGCGAACGAAAACGCACGGGGCATTTACTACGAATGTAAACAGACGTCCGAGCAAAACAATGTCGCAAGCTTGTCGACGCTTGTATCAGAGTCATTCGGGCTTCCGCCGCTTGCCTTTGGTGGAATTGAAGACGTTTTAAGGTTCATTTTCAAAAAATCGCTGGACGAAAAGATACTGCTGTCTCTTGATGAATATACATATCTGCGTGATTCAGTAAGCGGAATGGACAGCATTCTGAAATCGCTGATAGACGAGTACAAGAACACATCAAATCTGAAGCTGATACTGTGTGGCTCTTTTGTCGACACGATGAAATCGCTGCTGGAGGTTCAAAATCCTCTTTACGGCAGGGTTGATTTGAGCATGTTGATAGAGCCGATGGATTATTACGATTCGGCCTTGTTTTACAGCACTTTTTCGAATGAAGACAAGGTCAAACTGTACAGCGTTTTTGGTGGGATCCCCTATTACAACCGGCTTATAAATCCTAGGTTGACGGCTAAAGAAAACATAATGGATCTGATAGTTTCCGAGGGCTCAAGGCTTGAAAACGAGGTATCAATGAACCTCAGATCTGAGTTAAGCAAACTTGTCAACGCCAACGAGGTCTTTGAGGCGCTCTCGCGAGGGTACTCGAAATTCAGCGACATACTGTCCCAGTCGCATGTTTCAAGCAGTCCAGCGCTTGCAGACACGCTCGACAAACTCGTCAGAATGATGGTAGTTGTAAAACGTGCGCCGATTAACGACCCAAACAATCGAAAAAAGCTGGGCTATTACATAAACGACAATCTATCCAAGTTCTATTACCGCTATATTTTCCGATACTTATCACAAAGAAGCGTCATGGAACCAAACGCCTTTTACGACAGATACATCAAAGAGGATTTTGAAAACAACTATGTCCCCAAAGCCTTTGAAGAAATCGCAAGGCAATATCTAATAACAAAGGACATTACTATTCTTTGAGAAGCTAGTCCTCTGGCTTCAAACGTCCTGTGGCCAAGCGTTGGACTAAGCTTGCGGCTTGTTGTACCATCGGGCCGCCATGGCAGACGCACTTACTCCATCCATGCAGCAGTACCTGAAGGCGAAGGCGGAATATCCTGATTGCCTTGTTTTGTTCCGGATGGGCGATTTTTATGAGCTGTTTTTTGAAGACGCGGTGGATGCGGCGCAACTGCTTGATCTGACTTTGACTTCGCGTAATAAGGAGGCGCCTAATCCTATCCCTATGGCTGGGGTGCCTTATCATGCGGTGCAGGGCTACTTGAGCCGGTTGGTGGAGGCTGGCCGTAAGGTGGCCATCGTTGAGCAGATGGAAGACCCTAAGCTGGCTAAGGGATTGGTTAAGCGTGAGGTCGTTAGGGTGGTGACGCCTGGGGTCGCGCTTGATTCGGAGCTGGGGGATCGCGTTACCGCCAATCATTTGGTCAGTGTTATTCAGGATAATCGTGGTTTTGCAATTGCGGCGCTTGATGCGTCGACGGGCGAATTTCAGGGAGATTTCGTCTTAGATTCCAATGACTTGCTTACTGTTATGGGTAAGCTTGTGGTCAAAGAAGTGCTGACTTCTTCTGGTAACTTCCAGGATTCAAGCGGCGCCGTGGACCAGTTGATTGCCGAGTCTGGGGCTGTTGAGACGGCACTGCAGCTGCGCGATCTGGATGAGGAGCTTTTGGATGAGGAAGTCCAAAGGCTGCTGCCGCCTCCTACACCTCCAACGTTGAGGATTGCCGCGGTTTCTTTGCTGAATTACCTGTCAAGGACCCATAAGGCCTTGCTTGCCATGGTGCGGCCATTTTCGCTGCTTAGCCTTGACACGGCGATGCTGCTGCCGTCGACAACGATTAGAAACCTTGAGTTGCTGCATTCTAGCAGTCAGCATGGCACGACGTTGTTTGGCTATTTGAACAAGACCAAGACGTCGATGGGCGCTAGGCTGCTGCGGACTTGGTTGCTGGCCCCATTGACTAATCGAAGTGCCATCGAGGAAAGGCTGAATAGGGTTGAGGCGCTGGTAAATGAACCTACCTTGCGTGAAAACGTGCGGGCGATCCTTTCCAACACGCCTGACCTTGAAAGGCTGCTGACGAAGTTGGCAGGGGGGAATTGCTTGGCGCGAGACTTGAATTCGATTGCCAGGGGCATCAGGACCTTTGAGAAGGCGCAAGAGGCGCTGGCCAAGTGCCAAAGTGACGCCTTTCGTAAGCTTGCCAATTGGCCGCAGGATTTGGTGGACTTGGCCCAAGGCATCGAGGCGACGTTTGAAGAGGATCCCCCCGCCACCACCAGGGAAGGCGGGATGGTCAGGCGCCAGGTCGTCAGGGAATTGGATGAAGCCCTGGATATGGCCCAAAATGGACGCCAGTACATCGCCAACTACGAGGCGAAACAAAAGGAACTGACCGGGATTTCAACCCTAAAAGTCAGATATAACAAGGTGTTTGGCTTTACCATTGAAGTCAGCAAAAGCCAGGCATCCAAGGCCCCTGATTACTTTGTGCGTCGCCAGACCTTGGTCAACGCGGAAAGATATACCACCACCGAGCTTTCCGAGCTGGAGAACATGGTTTTGACTGCTGAGGAGCGTCTGATCGACATTCAGCAGCAGGTCTTTGAGGACTGGCGGCAAAAGGTGCTGGCAAGCACTTCAAAGATCCAGGAATTGGCACAACTGCTTGCAAATATTGACCTTCCTGCGTGTTTAGCCGAGATTGCGCACACGAATGGCTGGTGCAGGCCTGAACTGCATACTGGTTCGCACCTGTCCATCATTGAGGGGCGGCATCCGATTGTAGAGGCGTCGCTGCAAAGGGGCGTTTTCGTTCCAAACGATTTTGAGCTTGACGGCTGGAACTGTACTTTGACCATCATTACCGGACCAAACATGTCTGGTAAATCGACCATCATGCGGCAGGTGGCCTTGATTGTGCTGTTGGCCCAGATGGGGTCGTTTGTGCCTGCCAAACAGGCCAAGATCGGGATTGCAGACGCCATATTCACCAGAGTCGGGGCCATGGATGACTTGGCTGCAGGCAAGAGCACCTTCATGGTGGAGATGTCTGAGGCGGCCGAGATGCTGAACCGCTCTACCGCCAGAAGCTTGGTCATTTTGGATGAGATTGGGCGTGGTACATCGACCTTTGATGGGGTGGCAATTGCCTGGGCAATGGCTGAATTCATCCAAGAAAAGATTGGCTGTCGCACGCTGTTTGCCACGCACTATCATGAACTGACAGACCTGGTCAGGTCCGTTCCCAGGACGCGCAACTGCAGCGTGGCCGTCAAGGAATGGGGCGGCGAGGTGCTGTTTTTGCGCAAGTTGGTTGAAGGCCCAGCCAGCAAATCATATGGGATTCAAGTGGCAAGGCTTGCAGGTCTGCCAGACGAGATTATTACTAGGGCCAAGGAAGTTTTGGCCAATTTGGAAAGTACTGAATTGGATGCTGTGGGACGTCCAAGATTGGCCATGGGACGCGGCAAAACGGCAAATTCAGGCCAACTGGACCTGTTTGCAGCCTTTAACGAGGCCCCGGATCCCATCATCAGCCAATTAAGCGGTATGAACCCAGACAAGCTCACGCCCATTGAGGCGCTTCAGATTCTTACGGACTTGGTACGAGAGGCTAGGAGGAAGACCCAATCATGACCGTGACCATTGAAGAGGCCGTCCAGAAGATCAAGGATGGCGGCATGGTGATTCTTGTTGACGATGAGGACCGCGAAAACGAGGGCGACATAGTTGCGGCCGCGTCCTTGGTGACCCCAGAACAGCTGACGTTGATGGCCCGCCAGGCGCGTGGCCTGATCTGCTTGGCCATGGAGCCGGAAATGTTGGACCGTTTGGGTCTTGAGCAGATGGTTGCCCACAACACGGCACCCTACTCTACCGCGTTTACCATCAGCATTGACGCCAGGGACGGGGTCACAACCGGGATTTCATCCAAGGATCGCGCCACGACCATCCGAAAGGCGGTTGATCCTGATTCTGGGCCCGCAGATTTTGTCACCCCTGGCTCTATTTTCCCTTTAAGAGCCGTGCCAGGTGGGGTTTTGCGCCGAACTGGGCAGACCGAAGGGTCGGTTGACTTGGCAAGGCTGGCCGGGCTTCCAGCCGCTGGGGTAATCTGCGAGATCCTGCGTGAAGATGGCACTATGATGCGGCTGGCCGAGTTGGTCGAGTTTGGCAAGAAGTACGATATGCCGGTGTGCACAGTCGCGGATCTGGTTGCCTACAGGCTAAAAACCGAGAAGTTGATAAAGGAAGCTGCTGCTGCCGAATTGCCTACTGATTATGGTGAGTTCCGGGTTCGAGCATTCACATCTGTCCTTGATGATCGGACGCATCTTGCCTTGATTTTGGGTGATATCACGCCTGAAAAGCCTGTCATGGTCAGGGTCCACAGGGCTAATTTCCCGGGTGATACATTTTCGTTCAGGGAAAGCCGCGGAAGGGCCGATGTCGAGTTTGCTTTAAGCATGATTGCCAATGAAGGGGCCGGCGTTTTTCTGTATCTGAACCGTGAAGAAACAGGCGCGGACCTGCTGTCGTCATTACAGCACGTGGAGGACACCAAAGACCCCACCAGTCAGCTGGACAAGGCTGTAGGACTGGAATCTAAGTTGACGTTTCGCGATTATGGGATTGGTGCCCAAATCTTGCGAGAGCTTGGCATAACACAGCTGAGACTGCTTACAAACACACCCAAGCGATTTACTGGATTGACTGGATTTGGCCTGACAGCGGTTGAGTTTGTTCCCATGCACCAAACCTGATCGCCGTGAACGATTAACATTGCAACTTAGCCGGTGATTTTGGCTTTTGGATTTGTCGTTTAGCGCGGTTTGCCGTACCATACCGCCGGCTGGTTGGGATCATGCGATATTAGTGGTGCCGCACTATTGATTATCGCAGCTTTTGATAGTATGAACTAACAAGGCTTGGGGCCAAGGCGGAAACTGAGCACATGGCGGAAACGAAGTCAATTCTGTCTCAAATGGTTGCAACCTCGGTTGCGCAAGAAGCTCACGTCACCAATTTTTTCGATGCCTTACGCGAGCTCAGGCGGGTTGAGCTGGAATTAGCGACCCCGTACGGGCGTGGTGACGCGATGCTTGCAGCCCGTGCCAAGGAGCTCAAAGGCTACAAAGATGTCTTTTTAAAGGCAGAGGCCCAAAGACGACCACGCTTCACGGTCATGGACCGGCGGGCCGATCCAGATGCACCCATTGTGGTCGAGCTCCAGTTTTCAAACGGCGTGCAGTTCTATGAATCCCTGCATCTAAGCCTCACAAAAGGCGGCCTATTCATCAAAACCGACACTCTACTACCCATTGATTCAATGCTAGAGGTCCACTGCAAGCTAGAAGAAGAAGACATCTCCTTCAAAGTATCCGCAAAGGTGGTCTGGATCAATCCCAGAGACTCCCAATGGCGCCCAGCAGGCATGGGCTTAAAGCTAATGCGCATGTCCTCCGTCCAACTTCAAGTCATCGAAGACTTCACCAACGGCGAGACCCAGATACAGACGCTGTCTCACTTGTCAGAGTAAATTTCCCGCAGAATTAGGGGCAGGGACAGGGGCGGGGAGTTGACCTTCCCCATTGTAGTTGTGTTCGTGGTCGCCGAGCGTGTACGTTTTTAATTGGATCGTAGCTCTAACTTCAATGGACCATAACGCTAACCTCTACCAAGATGGGTTCGGTGCCGTAATCGGTTCTTAATGACAACCTGGCGACTCTTTCAAGGGGGTCCGGTGACTCATTTTTATGAGCTAGCAATATGGCCTGACCCCAGGCCGGTGGGAAAACTATCGGCAGTTCCAGTTCTTCTGCGACGTAAAACTGGCTAGACTCTTCGCCTGGTTCTCCCCAGGGTTCAACACTGATAAAAGACACCTCAACCAGTGAGAAGGGAACAACGCCATTGTTCGCCATTGTTTTGGATGACTATTTGCCTAAGTGATGGATTATTGCCTTCCTGTGGACCGAAGGTCACCCCAGTATCCGGAATAATCAAAATTTGAGGCTCAACCGCTTCGCCGACTGCTGAAATCTCAAGCAAAATGCAGGAATCCTTTGGACTCTTCACAACAATTGTGCACAGTTTTTGTGAGCCTTCCGTGACAGATTCTGGCCTCCAAGTGACCTTCACAACACTTGGATTTTCCGATGTTAAAGCAATTTCCCTTGCCTCAAGCGCCAGTTCACCACACCTGTCACCTACCAAATCCAAGACTACTGCAAGACTATCTAGGCCCGTCACACTCAAACTAATGGAACGCTCGGCACTA